>Ga0075117_1001365_pt1 | contig 15035 bp, 13 predicted proteins | sample AntAceMetag02UKJ_FD_69789 | JGI IMG/M metagenome (GOLD analysis project Ga0075117, IMG submission 69789) | Saline lake microbial communities from Ace Lake, Antarctica - Antarctic Ace Lake Metagenome 02UKJ | ecosystem: Environmental > Aquatic > Non-marine Saline and Alkaline > Saline | place... | reverse complement strand
AAACGTGTATCTGGGACGCGTCTTACCCGACCATTTTCCGTTTCGTCTGAACCGGGAAGCCATTGAACAGCGCCTTCAGCAACTGCGTGATTCGATGCTCGACGCCGATGTTTTGCCGACTGGTTCTCCGTTGCAGCAACTTGCGGAAGGTCTGCTGCAGATCGCCAACGACAACATGGTGCAGGCCATTCGCAAAGTTTCAGTCGCGAAGGGATATCACCCGGCCGACTTTGTTCTGGTTAGCTTTGGCGGAGCCGGAGGACAACACGCGTGCAGCGTTGCTCGCAGCCTTGGCATTCGCACGGTGCTGATTCATCCGTTTGCGGGCATTCTTAGCGCTTACGGCATGGGACAGGCTGACGTTCGAGCGATCCGCCAGGCCAGTATTTTGCAGCCACTCAACGAAGCGACTCTGGACCACGTCAAATTCAAAGGACGGCAACTTGCCGAAGAAGCAACCTGTGAAATCCATAAACAGGGAATTCCGGCTGATCAACTTCTACCAACGACACTCAGCCTGCAGTTGCGATACATGGGCACCGATTCCGCTCTGATGATTGAAGAGTCTGCGTCAATAACGTTTCGAGAAGCGTTTGAAATCGAACATGAACGGCTGTTTGGCTATCGCCGGCCGTCCCAAAATGTGGAAGTCGCTTCGATGCGAGTTGAAGCCGTCGGGCGTTCCAGCCATGCTTACACAGCAGAAACAAATGACAGTCGCAGGATCGCCAAACGTGAAGCAGCGATTCCGCAGTCTTCGGACGTCTGGTTTGGAGGGCAGACGCATTCCGCAACCATCGTCTTCCGAGATTCCCTATTCACAGGAGACAGAATTGACGGTCCGGCAATCATCTGCGAACCAACCTCAACAGTCTTCATCGAACCTGACTGCACGGCATTGATCACCAATAGCGGCACGATTCAGATTTCGATTGGTGTATCTAATCCGGATGGTCGCTCAACAACTGACACCGCAGAAAAAAGTGCGATCAATCCAGTGCTGCTGGAAGTGTTCAACAACCAGTTTGTTTCCATTGCCGAACAAATGGGTGAAACATTGCGGCGAACTTCCACGTCAACCAATGTCCGCGAACGACTTGATTTCAGCTGCGCGATGTTCGATAGAGCAGGGCAACTGGTGGTGAACGCGCCTCACGTACCAGTACATCTGGGAGCGATGGGCGAAACGGTTCGCACCATCATGTCGGACCATGCGCACATGCAACCGGGCGACGTATTCGTCACCAACGATCCATATCGAGGCGGTTCGCACTTGCCGGATGTCACTGTCATCACGCCCGTTTTTGTTGAAGACGACCGCAGCAACAGCGCGGCTGAAGCCAGTTTCATTCGCGGTCGAGTTGTTTCAAAAGAGCCAGCGTTCTATTTGGCGAATCGAGCGCACCATGCAGAAATCGGAGGCATCGTCCCCGGCAGCATGCCGCCGTTTTCGAAGAATCTTTCCGAAGAAGGCGTGTTGATTCGTAGTCGCAAACTCGTGGACGCCGGGCGATCGTGCGAGGACGAGATACGAGAACTGCTGGCTTCCGGAAAGTATCCGAGTCGATGCATGGAAGACAATCTTGCCGACCTTTCGGCTCAGGTGGCTGCCAACGAATGCGGCGTGCAACTTCTAAGACATTTTGCGGCACAACATTCGGTGAACGTCGTGCAAAACTACATGCAGCATATCCAAACAACGGCTGCCAGAAAAATGCGGCAGTGCCTGCTGAACCTGCGGAATGGGCGTTATTCATTCTGCGACAGGTTGGACGACGGCACACAGATTAAGGTCGCCATTACTATTGATCACGATATCGCAACGGTTGATTTCCATGGGACAGATGGAGTCCATTCTGGCAACCTCAATGCAAACCGAGCAATCACCACATCTGCTGTTCTCTACTGTTTTCGCTGCCTGCTAAACGAACCTGTGCCGCTTAATGCAGGTGTGCTTGAGCCAGTCCAAATCATCATTCCGGCAGGCCTGCTGAATCCGTCACCCGGGATTTCGCCAGAAACGTCACCTGCAATTGTTGGCGGCAATGTCGAAACATCACAGCGAATAGTGGACGTATTGTTTGGTGCTCTGAATCTGGCAGCTGCCAGTCAGGGTACGATGAACAATCTGACGTTTGGCGACCAGACGTTCGGCTACTATGAAACCATCTGCGGCGGTGCCGGAGCGACGGCAATAGGGCACGGAGCAGACGCCGTCCACACTCATATGACAAACACGCGACTGACAGATCCGGAAGTTCTTGAACAGCGATATCCCGTGCGATTACGGCAGTTTGCGATACGCAAACATTCCGGCGGAGCAGGGCAGTTTCACGGCGGCAACGGCATCGTCCGAGAATTGGAATTTCTACGACCACTGCGCGTGTCCATGCTGTCTCAACGTCGCGGAGCCAACGCACCGTATGGCATCAATGGTGGAAGCTCGGGCGGCGCTGGATGCAATTCGATCGACGGAAAAGACATAGGCGGCTGCTTTTCTTTGCAGTTAGATGCGGGGACTGTGCTGAAGATTAAAACGCCCGGCGGGGGTGGCTGCGGTATTCCAGGGAATGAGTGAAACCACAAAGGTCGATTCAAAGGCTTGCGTTTTGGAGTAAAATCCAGGACGGTGCTGAACAAATACGCACTGCTAACGATTTGCCACACTTCAATTCACTTAATACGAACGCAGGAAGACTGCACATGTCAAAAAATCGCCAGCCAGAAGTCCTCGAAGCGATTAAAGAAATCGACTTCGACGCTTATAACTATCAAATTGAACTGAATACCAACCACGGTCGCATTCTGCTCGATTTGCTGCCGGATGTTGCTCCTGGACACTGCGGCAACATGATTGGTCTTGCCAAAATCGGCTATTACGACGGCCTTGTGTTTCACCGCATCATTGGTGGGTTCATGATTCAGGGCGGCTGCCCGACCGGTACCGGAACAGGCAGTCCCGGCTATAACATCAATGCCGAGTTCAACGACACGCCACACGTGGAAGGTGTTCTGTCCATGGCACGTTCCGGTGATCCGAATTCGGCGGGATCGCAGTTCTTCATCTGCCTTGGGCCGCACACACACCTGGATAATCAATACACGGCATTCGGCCGTACTGCCGACGAAGCCAGCATGGAAGTCGTGCGTAAGATTGGATCGTTGAGCGTTGATCGTGGTGACCGTCCTGCAACGCCAGCTGTGATGGAATCAGCCAAGGTGATTGCAACTGCCGTTTAGCTGGATCAGCGAACACCTGCTGCAAAGCAGGTGTTAGAGCTTACAGATAAAGAGAAAAGCCCGAGTTTCGTTGGAAACCTGGGCTTTTTTTCTTCGAAGCACACTCACACAACAGCAACTTTCCTAAGTCAGGACAGCAATTCACCAAGCAGCTTATGATTGCCAAACAACAGTTCTTCCGCCGCTTTGGTTGAACTGACGACTACGGTTGAGGTTGAACAATCGGGATCAGTTAACAAACCGAGATCGTAGTAGTAGTCCGAAGTGAGCGTTGCAATCAGAGTTCCGCTCAGTTCAACTCCATTGCCGCCTGTACCTGCCGCCCATTGGTAGAGACTGCCGTCCGTCAGCATAAAGTACCATCGCCCAACGCCATCGATGACCCAACGTTCGTTTTTGCCGCCCCAATTTGCAAAGCTGTTGGTGGTGGAATGAAAACTGAACTTGGCATCGAGCCCAATCGCAACGGCCTGAACCGAGCTCACTGGGGATGTCTGAGCCCAAACCTGATCAGTCACCGTCCGAACTGTGTACTCGCCCTCAGATACGTCCTCAAAGGTGTAATGCCCACGCTCAGTGTCATAATCTATCCGTCCGTCACTGTTTAGATCTATGCTTCGGGATGCGGTAGAGGCAACGACCTGTCCATCCGAATCGATCAATTCAACGATGCGATTATTCAGATATGGTTCAATCTGATAAATTAACCAGTGTGACGCACCACCAAGAGTTCCCATTCCGGAGGAACCACTGCTGTCATTTGCATCAGACGACTGGCCCCAATAGATCGCCTCCCCATCAACATTAACTACGTACCAAGCCTCGTTCGGTAAATCATAAAACCAAGCCTCGCCTTCCCCCAATTTCACGTTAGGCAGAATTTCCGGCAGGTCTGTCATTTCATCGCGAATTCCGTTGCCGTAAAAATCCAGCCATACTCGGCCACTGACGATAAATGTTTCGTTCGTTCCAAAGTCCACGCGAAACAGCAGATCGCCTTCTGACACGCTGTCGCGGCGATACTGTCCGTTAAACAGTCCCGACGGATCAGCAAAGTAAGACTCATCAACGGTTGCTACCAAAACCCCTTTGAGCGGAGTCGAAGGCGTAATTGGTTGCGAATTCCAGCGATAGAGTTTTCCACCAGGGGTAATAAAGTGCCACCCAGTGCGTCCGCTGTAGATCCATTTTTCCTGCATTCCACCGTTGCCCTCGTAGAACGAGCCACGCAGGTTCAGCTGCAGTCCGTTGATCAATTGCTCGATACCACTGCTGATATCGACATCAACTTTCACGCTTTCACTCCACCCTAAGGGAAGAACCTGACGAACCGTAAATACCTGATCGCTGGGGATGTCATCGAAACGATACCAACCGCCCTCGCTAACCGGATCGATAATTCCGTTGCCGTCGATGTCGCGCCCAACGGTTGACGTCGTGGCATAGACCGAACCAAGACTGTCAAGCAATTCAACCGTCCGCCCGTTAACCCACGGTTCGGGATCAGTAACGGCACCAACAATTAGAGAAGGGTCATAGTAAAATCGCTGATCCAATGTCGTAACCACAGCGCCGCTAAGTTGGCCACCAACACCAGACCAGCGTGTTAGGTCACCATTGGGTGTTAGAAAATACCAGACGTTCTGTGACGCCGATCGGTACCAATATTCTTCTCCACCGAACGCATTAAAATAGGTGCTGCGAACGATCGATAATCCGATACCAGAGGCCGGATTATCAAGCGGCTTCCCGTCGACGTTGAGGTCGTTCCAAATACGCCCTTCGACGATTCCGTGAGGAACAGGAGGCTCTTCAAACGTGATTTCCAGAGTTGGCGCGAGGCTTACATCAGGAGCGTCTTTACTGATGAAGGCCTTCAATGCACCGCCACTAACCTGAAGCAGCCAGCCAAAATTTGACGAAACTCCGTCGACCCACGCTTGCACGTCGTCGATCAGTCCGCCGCCCAGCCATTCATAAGTCCCGACGCCGCCGACCACCGTGCTGGCTGATGCGCCGCCGAAGTCTCCGCCGGGAGTATTCCACAATTGACCATCGAATGATGAATACAACCAGGTCGCATCAAACTGCTCAGCGGCAGCGCCTTGCGATTCATCACCGGACGCGTTTGAACCTGCCTCGCCCCAGGCTGACGTGACTCGGTGGACTGAAACGGAAGATTGTCCGCCGCTATCCAGGCCAACATTCAAGGTCAGAACAGCATCAATGATCGTCGAGCCCGACGGAATGCTCGAGGACCCGATATTAAACTGAATCAAACCGCGAGTACTTCCGCTCGCGATAACAAATTCGCCCTGACCATTACTGAGATCCGGGTCTGCCTGATAAATCGTGTTATCTTTTGAGGCCCCGACCTGCACAGTCACAGCACTCAGCAGTTGTCGGCACTCCAGAACGTCTGATGCGCACAACCCAACCATCTTCCGAACTCTTTTGTTCGGCGATTCGCGGAAAAGCAGTTTCAGACAATTCGAAAGCATGAATCCCCCGCCGGAACACGACAAACTAACCTAATGTAATTATGCAATGAAACGCCAAAAACAGACGACACAGGACGCATCAAACCAGCACGCCCAAGCACCCATACAATTCTAGTATGGGGAGCATAACACGTACTTTCAATCCCTGAATCCCGTAGCCAACTTCGGTTTCAGCCGCAAAACTCCGTCAATCTCCGGTGCTCAGCCAAAAAGAGATACCACGTGACCGAAACGCAGACGAAACGGAGTCAGAAACCCCACAGCAATTTCGATTGCAGCCGAGGGCACCGACCGGCTTAAACGATGACATCCCGCCCGACAACTACGATCACCGCAAAGCCAATGTGGGAAACCAATGCCAAATTAGCCGCTCAACTGGCGTATACGGCATTCTGGCATACGAACACCATGCCCCGTCCAAAACTCCACAACACCTCGTGCGACGGCCCGCATTCCAGATGCGAATGCAACATTTATACCGCAGAGGCCGATTTTCCCGCGAAGTGCATTTGAGGAAACGCAGATTCTGCTCAGCAACCTAGCAACTACTCTGGATTCCTGGTACGACAGCCGTGTCAATTAAGAGGTAAGGCAGAATGGAGTCGATAGACCAGCCTTTGCCTTGAAGTTAAGAACCAGCAACCAATGAAATCGGCGTCGTTGCATAGGTATTTCCCGTAACTTCTGAGGCAATTTCATGCCGTTTCACCATGCCGCAGAGTTCTTCAGCAAGCAAAAATTCCTCCGCTATTGCAGCGCTACGCCGATTCGCAGCCGCGAATGGCCAGTTTCGTGATCTGGCTTAAAAGACAAGCCGGTAGCGAGCAAATGGTCCTGAAAGTCGTCCTAAAGCGTGTCGTTTTGATTTTGTCCTGTGCCGATAATCAACACAACTCGCAGCAGAATGACTCGTCCACAGTAGCAAAATGCTGCTGTGGAAATAATCGCATCGACGACGCAGAGAGTATTCGCTGGTAGAAAGTGCATTCAAGCTTGCTATGCTGCCGCCCACGCGACAAATCAGGCGACGGCGGTTACGCAGGTGACTTCCACCGCGATTCAACACGGCGATTTCCTGCGAATCCCGTTCCCGAAGCCCATCCATTTCTTACTAAAACTCGCATGCCCACCAGTCTGCAACTTAATGAAATGGCCACTGCGATTGCAAAAGACTGCATCGCTCAGGCCGACAAATTGCGAATTTTGAAGTCCGAAATCCACAACGTGACCGTCCTGGACTTTGGAGTCCACGCCGACGGCGGACTCGCGGCTGGGCTACAACTGGCCAGAATCTGCATGGCCGGGCTTGGCCACGTGGCACTGGAAGCCCCCGGAAGTCTGATTGCACTGCCGCAGGTCGTCGTGCAGACGGATCATCCGGTGGCAGCCTGCCTTCAATCGCAGTACGCCGGCTGGAAAATCGCGACCGACGACTATTTCGCGATGGGGTCTGGGCCCATGCGGGCAGCGGCCTCAAGCGAAGCCTTGTTTCAGGAATTTCCAGCCGACGAACACGCTCAGCACTGCGTCGGCGTCCTGGAAGCAGGGTCGCTGCCGACGGAAGCTGCAATCGCATCGATGCTGAAAGGAATCGGCAACTTGGCAAAACTGACCGTCGCAGTGGCACCCACATCGTCGCAGGCTGGAAACATGCAGGTTGTGGCTCGTTCCGTAGAAACGGCAATGCACAAACTGCATGAACTTCACTTTCCGGTCCAATCAGTCGTCAGCGCCGTTGGAACCGCTCCTCTGCCGCCGGTTGCGAAGAACGACCTTCACGGAATCGGCAGAACGAATGACTCAATCCTGTACGGCTCGACGGTAAACCTGTGGGTCAACTGCGACGACGAAATCCTGCAGGCTATCGGGCCCAAAACGCCTTCCAGTTCATCACCTTCGCACGGCGAACAGTTTTTGTCATTGTTCAAGAAAGCGAATCACGATTTTTATGCGATGGATAAGAACCTGTTCAGTCCCGCCGTCGTGATATTTCACAGCCTGAAGTCGGGCAAAAGCTATCAATTTGGAGCCATCTTGCCAGAACTGCTCCACCAATCCTTCGGAATGTAGAAGCAGCGAAAATGCGAATCGGAGTGCTTGGTAATGAAGGTAGCTGGTATGTCAACCAGATCTGCACGACAGCCTCCGCAAGGGGCCATGCAGCCACTGAACTTCGATTCGATCAGCAAAATCCGAGAATCCTGAATGGCGAAACCCAACTTTGGATCGGTAACGAAAAAGCGACCGACCTTGATGTCCTGCTGGTTCGCACAATGCCGCCCGGTTCTCTGGAACAAGTGGTGCTAAGAATGGATTTTCTGGCCGCCGTCGAACATGCCGGGGTCAGGGTAATCAATTCACCCAAATCGATGGAATGCGCCGTCGACAAATACTTAACAACGCAAAAACTGGCTCAAAATGGCATTCCGGTTCCAGACACAATCCTGTGTGAAACCAGCGAGATCGCGCTAGAAGCATTTGAAATGCTTGGCCGAGACATCGTCGTGAAACCGCTGTTCGGTGCCGAAGGACGCGGAATTCTAAGAGTCGACCATCCAGAGATGGCGTTACGCGTGTTCCGGACACTTGAACGAATCGGCGCGGCGATTTATGTCCAGAAATTCAATCGTGGCCCGCTCGAAGACATCCGAATTCTCGTCCTGGACGGAAAGGTCGTGGGTTCAATGAAACGCCATCCGGCGCCTGGAGATTTCCGAGCAAATGTTGCTCAATCAGGCGTCGCCGAAAAATGGACGCCAACAGAACGCGAAGTGCAACTGGCCTTACACGCAGCTAAAGTGACGGACTGCATTTTTGCGGGAATTGACCTGATGTATAACGAATTCGGCACACCGGTTGTTATCGAAGTCAATGCCGTTCCTGGCTGGCGAGCACTCGAGAAGGCCTGCCACATCAACGTATCCGAACAGCTATTTGAGTGGCTGGAAGACGCCTAACAATCGAACATATTGGAAGTCAATGCCATGAATCAGGTGAAGCATCCGCACCTTAACGAGATCGTTGCCGCCCTTGCTGAAACACTTCCGTCCGTCATGAGATGGTGTGGTGCGGTCGCGAAGAAACTGCGGCAGTTCAACATAGCAGTCGAAGGGAAGTCGTCGGGCAGTGCTAACACAGATGCGCTAACTCTGGCGGACCTGTCGATTCAGGAAATTCTTGTTGCCGCACTACGGGATGCAGACCCAATCCTCCGAACCTGTCGCATCGAGGGGGAAGAATCGACCGGAGACATGCGGCTTTTTCCCCAAGACGCGCCGCTGTCGATCGCAATTGATCCGATCGACGGCACAAAACAATATCGCGATCACTCAGGAAATGGGTATTCAATCATCGTACACCTGCATGACGATGAAACGCCTTACTATTCGTTGGTATTCGCCCCGGAAATGGGCGAACACGGTACATGGGTTGAGGTTGGACCGGACCAACTGCGATGTGGCCCGGACGACACCAATCACCCCGCCCGAAAGGTTCTGGATCGCCTGCCTGATCTAAAATCGACACCGCGCAAATCAGGAAAAGGAATTTACCTGATTGGGTTTCAGCGATTCGATGCCGAACGGGCTAGAATGGTTGACGCACTTGACCTTAATGGACGAACGTCCGACGAAATGGCAGGGAGTATCTATCCGCTGATGGCAACCGGAGAGTATGCAGGCTCTCTCATTCATTCGCCTAATATTTACGATTTTCCTGTCTCGATGCATATCGCAAGACTCCTCGGCGGAGACGCTGTATGGGCTCACAATCGACAACCCGTCCACTACCGAGAACTGTGGATGGATGGACGGGCTGACATGTTGCGTTTTCCAGGGATCGTAGCCTGCAGCGCATATAAACAGGTTAATGATGCTCTCTGTGCTCTGGCTGAAAACTGGAGTGTGGTTCGCTACGAGGACTGATCCAGACGCGTCCTTCACGGTCAAGCCTGAGCCACTGCTAAAAATAATGTTCGGCTCGTTCCTAAAACAGCAACGACGAGCACTTTCACGCCAGACACGGGATTGGAATAAGGCTGGCAACGAAGTCGCCGATATGGGGTACCTGACAACATGCAAAAGTAAAGAAAGATAGGACGGCGATTAAACCGTTGGGAGAGCTGAGTTGCACTCCGACCCAACAAAACGCATGAGATTATCCATAAACAACTTAACACAAATGACTTACAGCAATAATCCCCCACCATTACGGCAAGTTTAGCGGGTGGAAACGACGCCATATTACACAGCCCCTTGAGATTTGCGCTCTGCGACGCAATCATACGCAGCAGCGAGTCACCGGAATGCTTACTGTTCACATGAAAAACGTTCACACTACGGGACACCATTTTCTTGAGAGTTCTTTTTGTCTGCACTGGCAACACATGCCGCAGCCCAATGGCTGAGGCTGTGTTTCGGCATTTGGCGAGCCAGCGACTTCGATGCGAAGAAGAGAGACTGCGTGAACACGATATGGACGTGTTTTCGGCCGGGGTTTCTGCTGCAGACAGTCAACCCGCTTCAAGTCAGGCAATTCAAGTACTTCAAAAACGTGGCATCGGCCTATCTCAGCACCTTAGTCAACAAGTCACCGATGAAATGTTGGTTCAGTCAGATTGGATTCTGGCAATGACCTCAGGCCACCTTAGAATTTTACAAAATGCAAGGCCAGACCTTGCATCTCGAATGAGGCTGGTTTGTCCGAACCGAACCAGTATCAGCGACCCGATCGGCGGTGATTTGAGCGAATACGAATACTGCGTCGATCAAATAACGAGTTGCCTCAAAACACTCCTCGACGAAATACTGAAGAAAGACGACGAAGTAAAATGAAGATCGGCATCGCCAGCGACCATAGAGGATACCAGATGAAGAATCGACTGCTGCAGTTGATTCAGAGCTTGGGACATTCCGTAGACGACTTCGGACCGGAATCGTCGGAAAGCGTCGACTATCCCGATTACGCCTCGCGAGTGGCCTCATCGGTTGCGTCTCATGCTGTTGATCGGGGAATCCTGATCTGCGGGACGGGGATCGGAATGTGCATTGCTGCCAACAAATTTCCCGGAGTTCGCGCTGCAAACTGCAATGACAGCGTCACCGCAGAATTCAGTCGTTTACACAACGATGCCAACGTTGTTTGCCTTTCGGCAGACCAGCTGAGCGACCAGCTTGCCGAACAAATCGTTCAAATCTGGCTTAACACAGCCTTTGAGGAGGGCAGACATGCTCGCCGCCTTGGAAAAATCACAGACATAGAGAACGGAAACACCGCCCACCTAACCGCCAAACCTTCGGTAGACTGAATTCAGTTTGGAATGCAAAATCAGTGATAGGTGAAGCCCAGAAATGTCAAATCATCATCGATTCCTCGCCGCAGAGTGGTAAGAGGAATATGGAGATTGATGGTTCTCTGCTGGAACAGGTGTGTGAAAACTCCAGCTTAGCGTTCGTGCGGATTTATCACTGGAATGAACCGACAATCACTCTGGGGCACTTCCAAAAATTCAGCGAGGTCCCTGCGGGGCCGTTAGCTAAAACACCACGCGTCAAGAGACTAACGGGCGGCGGAGCGATCCTTCATGATCGTGAAATCACTTATTCAATCGCACTCCCGGCTGGACACCTCTTTCGACACACGCCAATTGCGGCCTATGAATCTGTGCATACCGTAATCATCGAATTGCTTCAATATCTTGGAGTCGAGTGCGGCATGCGAGCGGACAGTCCGCTCACCACAAGCCAGCCCACTATGGCCACCAAAGAAGATGAGTTCCTCTGCTTCCTGAGATCCGACCCCAGAGATATCGTTTCAAAGGGACAAAAAATCGTAGGCAGCGCGCAGCGACGCCGAAAGGGTTGCATTCTTCAACATGGCAGCATTCTTCTTGCAGAATCGCAGTTAACTCCGATGATACCGGGACTATTGAACCTCTGGCCGGACTTTGACACCAATGTCTTCGCATCGCAATTAGCCCACTGCATCAGCTCAGCAATTTGCACCCCTAGGTAAACTCATCCAGCCACAAAGAAGCACTAAGAGTGCACAAAACACCACACCTACATATACTACAGAGTGAAGAGCCTGCAATATTCAGAGAAATGACGGAACGGCTACCATTCGAATTCTTTACAAATCACACCCACTCCGATGAAATACGAATGGACAGTTGTTCACAGGTAGATGTAAATCGGCAAAAATCTACTGCTCGCCTTTGGTTGAGAACCGAGTGTGTTCGGAATGTATTGTGGTAGCAGTCGCGGCGAGTGCAATCAGACGAAAACTTAGCGAGAATACAATAGGGACCTGCAAATTGCGGCTTCTGATAGCCCCGGTCCCAACGTGAGGAGCAACCAAGAGTATGATTAGCGTCGAACTCAGCGTCATCAGTGGAAAACATTCCGGACAGGTCATTCGGCTAGACAGGAAAAAGTTTCTGATTGGCCGAGAGCAGGATTGCCACCTTCGACCAAACAGCGAATTGGTCAGTCGCCATCATTGCGTTTTCACAGTTGATGATTTCTCGGTCCGACTTCGTGACCTGGGCAGCACTAACGGCACCGTTGTCAACGGAGAGAGAATACGCAAAGAAACTGTGCTTCAGCCAGGCGACCACGTCATTGTTGGAAGCTTGGAATTTAAAGTAAAAATCAACGAAACACATGCCAACGATTCCGTGGAAAAATCGACTGGCGGCGATACCACTCCGGAAGGAGAAGCGATGGCTGCTGGCTCGGAAACGCGGTCAGAAATGCCTCCGGTAATCCCAGACGCTGTAGTGCCAGAGCAATCCGTCGCCCCTACGCCACCAACAGGAATCCCAGCGATTCCAGTCGCTCCGGCCCAAACGATGCCTGGCAGCCTTGGAGACACGACAGTCATCTCACAACCGATAATGATGCCCGGGCAGATGCCCTATCAACCAATGATGCCGCAAATGGGAGGCTACCCCATGTACGGAAACTACCCATACCCCGGCATGCCTCAACAAATGCCAATGTACCAGCAACCATACCCAAACCAGATGCCAATGCAGGGCTACGAACCTCAGCCAGTCGCAGAACCAATAGAAGTCGCACCAAGTGGAACAGCCAATGTTTCACTTCCAGACCCAATGCAGACCGGGCTGAAGGTCGATCCTCCCAAACCAGTGGAATCGTCTGAGGCAACAGCGGAGAGCAACGCAAAGGCTGCAGAAAAATCGAACGCAACCGCTGCGGCCATCATCCAAAAACACATGCAGCGTCGCCCGGGTGGCTAAATCAATAGGCATTCAATAAGCCTTGATGCTGTTTAACCGTTACAAAACTAACGAACAAAGAAAAGCAATGGCTGAACCGTCCGACCAACAAAGACGCTACAAGGAATTCCTTGACCTTTTGCCACTCACGCTTTCCCTAGCAGGCCTTCCGCCAAGCGAACTGGGACGATATTTCACATCGGAACAGATTGAATCGCGAGTCTTTACCATTAAGCACGCCTATAAGTGTGCCCGAATCGTTGCTCGGGAATCAGTAAAAGGCAACACGGCCGAATAGCGGCCGTTAATCCCCCTTGAAAGCGGCGATAGGGGGTGCTGATGCTTGACAGAGTGAGCAATGGCAGATATTGTCCCCGCTTCTTCTGAATGATGGGGTTCATCGTTCAGAGGCTTTAGCTCACGACTCCGAACTGCCGAGTGAACAATCAACTTGGCATACGGGATTTGATTATGCAGAAGTGCTAAGAGACACCCATTCTTGTTTGCTTGGCTTGCTCGCAGGTCAAGCAAATAAGAGAAGCGTGCCTGCCGGTATCTGACTTCAGGATCGGCGTTGAAAAGTGGGACTCGATCCCACTTTTTTTTGTTATAAGGTCAAGACGAAACGGTTTCGGGATATGAACGGCGACGAAATCAAACGCATTGTTGATGCGATTCATCGCGACAAAGCAATTGACAAAGATATCGTCTTCGAGGGTATCGAACAGGCTATTCTTTCAGCTGCTCGAAAACACTTCTCGGAAGAGGAAGTGCTCGAAGTGCGCATCGATCGCGACACTGGTGAGCCATCTTTGACATGCGATGGCGCAATGCTTGAGCCCGACCTGATTGGTGATCTGTTGGGACGTATCTCAGCTCAGACAGCCAAGCAGGTGATGATTCAGCGAATTCGCGAAGCTGAACGCGACTCTCACTATGACGAGTTTCTCGATCTGAAGAGCCAATTGGTGACGGGTGCAGTCACCCGCGTGGATCGCGGAACAGTAATCGTAAATCTTGGCAAAGTTGAAGCGATTCTGCCACGCAGCGAACAGATCAATAAAGAGAGTTACCGAGTCGGTGACAGGGTTCGAGCGATCGTGCTGGATGTCAAGAAAGCAGGGTCGCGGGTTCGCGTCATTCTGTCGCGGACTCACGCCGACTTTGTTCGTCGATTATTTGAGGTAGAAATTCCTGAAGTTAATGATCACGTGATTGAGACACGCTCAATCGCCCGCGAAGCGGGTCATCGATCGAAAGTAGCAGTTTCTTCTTTTGACAATACCGTAGACTGTGTCGGGGCGTGTGTTGGTGTACGCGGAGCACGAATCCGAGGCATCGTTGAAGAACTAAACGGGGAACGGATCGATATCGTTCGCTGGAACGATAGTTTGCAGATTCTTGTTCCAAATGCTCTGCAGCCAGCAGAAGCCGAAGACGTCATCCTTTGCCCAATGTTAGGCAAGGTCATTGTTCTTGTTCGGGAAGACCAGCTATCATTGGCAATTGGTCGTCGAGGACAAAACGTTCGTCTGGCGTCAAAGCTAGTCGGCTGGGACATCAACGTGATGACTCAGGAGTCTCTTGACGAACAGTTGGATATTTCGATCGAAGCTTTCAGTGTCGTTCCCAAAATGGCACCTGAACTGGTTGAAAATCTAGTGTCACAGGGTTTCTTCACGTTCGACGATCTGTCGGTGATCGAGCCGGATGAGTTGATGGAAATGAGCGGCATGAGTCAGGATGACATTGACGAAGTCATCGCGTTTGCTGACGTTGAGAGCGAGCGGATTGAGCGTGAAGAAATCGCTCGAAAAATGAACCCGCCGGCGCCTAAACCTCGTTCTGCTCCAGAACCGGAACCTGTTGTTTCGGCTGAAGAAATTCCGTCAAAAGTAGAAGAGAGCGAGTCAGGGGTCAGCTCCGTTGACGCCGCTCCGGTGGAACCAATAGAAGACGCGATCGTTGTTAAAGATGAAAAAACTGAAAGCCAGGATTAAAGTCCGGCATCTATTATCAGATCACAGGTAGAGTAAAGCCTCTCCTTAGAATCC
>Ga0075117_1001364_pt1 | contig 15037 bp, 17 predicted proteins | sample AntAceMetag02UKJ_FD_69789 | JGI IMG/M metagenome (GOLD analysis project Ga0075117, IMG submission 69789) | Saline lake microbial communities from Ace Lake, Antarctica - Antarctic Ace Lake Metagenome 02UKJ | ecosystem: Environmental > Aquatic > Non-marine Saline and Alkaline > Saline | place... | reverse complement strand
TCATCCCAATAAACGCCATCACCCAGGAGAAAGAGTAAGCAAAGAGCAGAAGCAAAACGACCGCAAAGACGGCCTCCGCAAAGCTCGAGCGGATGCGCCAGCCCACAATGAAACCGGTTAACATCATCACCGCCATGGAACTTGCGTTAATCAGCATGTCGCCGTTGGTCCGCCCCACCAGAACAGCGGCGGGGCTCATCGGCAGTGTGCGGAAGCGGTCGATGATGCCATCTTTCAAATCTTGCGCCATGGCAGAACCGGAGTACGTCGAACCAAACACCACCGTTTGAGCAAAAATCCCAGCCATCAAGAACTCCACATAGGAACTCCCCGGAATATCAATGACCCCGCCGTAGACATAGGTGAAGAGCAGCACAAACATGATGGGCTGAATCAGAGTGAACACGAGAATGTCGGGAACGCGGCGAATCTTCAACAGGTTGCGTTTGGTGGTCACCCAACCATCGGAAAGAAACCGCGCAAACGGTCCCCCGTTCATGGTGTCTAAGGGGTTCATGCGCTGACCTCTTCCGCGGTGTGCCCGGTGAGTTGAAGGAACACATCATCGAGGGTGGGCCTGCGCATTCCTGCGTCTTGGAGCTCAATCCCGGAATCTGCCAAATCTTTCAGCACAGCTTGGAGTGTTTTTGCCGCATTTTCCACCGGTCCCACCAGTGTTCGGTCATCCGCACCCACCACAACTTCACCCTTCGAGTGGCGTTGAAGAATGTCGCGGGCAACACTTCGATCACTCGGGTCCTGCAGGGTGATTTCTACCCGTTGTCCTCCGACCAGGAGTTTCAGCTCATCACTGGTTCCCTGGGCAATCACTTTGCCTTCGTCAATCACGGCGATGTTATCTGCCAGCTGATCTGCTTCTTCGAGGTACTGGGTGGTCAACAACACGGTTGTCCCCTCCCTCACAAGCTTCTTGATGACCTCCCACAGCGCCAGGCGGCTGCGAGGGTCTAACCCCGTTGTGGGCTCGTCAAGGAACAACACGGGGGGATTAACGACGAGCGCGCCAGCGAGGTCAATCCGGCGCCGCATTCCGCCGGAGAATCCTTTGACCACTCGGTCTCCAGCCTCCACCAGGTCAAACATGTCAATCAGCTCCCGGGCTCTCGCACGCGAAGCCTGGGGGCTCAGGTGGTAAAGCCTGCCCACCATGTCAAGGTTCTCAAACCCCGTCAGGTTTTCATCCACCGCTGCATATTGCCCACTGACACCAATCATCCGCCGAATCTGATCGGGGTGCTCAATCACATCAACACCGTTGATGTGGGCTTGTCCCGAATCGGGTGCGGTGAGTGTGGTGAGAACTTTGACCGTCGTCGTCTTCCCGGCGCCGTTTGGCCCCAGAAGCGCCTGAACGCTGCCTTGGGGAACACGGATCGAAAGGTCATCGAGTGCCGTGACCGTCTTCTTGCCAGCCTGGTATGTCTTGACGAGGTGTGTGGCCTCGATAAATGCATCATTCACTCGGTACGTCCTTTTCCCATTCCACCCTCGATAACGCTAAACCACGGAGCCTGTGTGGAGTGGCGAATAATCGCCAAGATGTCCCCCACAATAGACACTATGGAGCGCCCCGTCATCGGACTCAGTACCTATCTGACCCCGGGTCAGATGACCATCTACCGCGGGGATTTAGCTGTACTGCCAGCCCAGTACGTGGAGGCCATCACCCGCAGTGGTGGCATCGCCGTTTTACTCCCCCCGCAAAGGCTGAACCCGGGCGAAGCCAGCGCCATCATGAGGCGACTCGACGGGGTGGTGATTACCGGGGGTGCCGACATTAACCCCCATCGTTACGGCCAGAGTGCTCACCCGCACACCCAAACACCGGAGGACCTTCGGGATGATTTCGAGGACGCCCTTCTCACCGAAGCCCTCCGGGCGCACCTGCCGGTGTTAGGTGTCTGCCGGGGGGCTCAAATGCTGAACATCCATCTCGGTGGCTCCCTCCACCAACACCTTCCCGACGTGGTCGGCCACGACCGCTACCGGGTGGGGGATGGGGTTTTCCATCCCGAGGAGATGTCCATTACGGAGGGTTCCAGGCTTCACCGCATTCTGGGTGCCACCACCGTCGCCGGTCCGGTGTACCACCACCAAGCCATCGACCAGGTTGCACCAAGCCTGGTTGTCACGGCACGCGGGTTCGATGGCACGATTCAAGGTGTTGAGCTACCAGGCGACCCGTTCTGTGTTGCCGTGCAATGGCACCCGGAAGAAAACCTCGAAGACCTGCGGGTCTTTGGCGGCCTCATTGAGGCCGCCAAAGCCTAGAAAGTCGATGCGTCGATCACAAAGCGATAGCGAACATCGCTTTGGACCACGCGATCCCAGGACTCGTTGAGGTAGTCCGCGTTAATAACCTCAACATCAGAAACAATGTTGTGCTGGGCAGAAAAATCGAGCATTTCCTGTAGCTCAGAGACGGGACCAATCATGCTGCCCGCGATACGGCGACGTTGAGCCAGCATGGAAAAGGCGTTAATGGGGTATGGCTCGGGGGATAGACCCACCATCACGAGGGTTCCATCCAACTTCAGCAGCTCCAGATAGAGGTTGAGGTCCAACGGTGCTGACACCGTGTTGATGAGGAGACCAAACTGCCGAGCGTGGGTCTCAAATACTGTCTCCTCGGTGGTCACCACAAAGTGGTGGGCACCCATCCCCAGCGCATCTTCTCTTTTGCTCTCGGAATGTGAAAATACGGTGACCTCGGCGCCCATCGCGACCGCGTATTTCACACCCATGTGGCCTAAGCCGCCAAGACCGATGATGCCCACCTTGACCCCGGGGCCGGCACCAAACTCTTTCAGCGGGGAATAAAGAGTAATTCCCGCGCACAACAGTGGTGCTGCCCCTGCGGGGTCGAGGGACTCCGGAACATTCACGACATATCCTTCATTCACCACAATCCCTGTGGCATAGCCGCCCTGGGTCATTCCTTCTCCCGAGCGCTCGGGGGCGTTATAGGTACCCGTCATTCCCTCCACGCAATAGTTGGACATCCCAGAAAGACAGTTTTCACAGGTGCGACAGGAATCCACGTAGACACCCACACCAACCCGCTGCCCCACGCTGAACTGGGTAACACTCTCACCGAGGGCCGAAACCCGGCCCACAATCTCATGTCCCGGTACGCACGGGAATTCTAGGTCGCCCCATTCGCTGCGAGCGGTATGAATATCCGAGTGGCATACGCCAGAAAATTCAATGTCAATAGCCACATCCCCAGCGCGGACATTGCGCCTGGTGAAGTTCCAGGGGGTGAGTGGTGCGTGTTCTGACATGACAGCGTAGGCGCGGACATCCATGGTGTGACTCCCTCAATAATCGTGTGTCACCATTCTGGCGGAAAGCTCTTAGGCTTGGGCAGTGATAGTAGACCTCGAGATTACGGCCATGGCTCACGGCGGTTCCGGTATTGGACGCCTCGACGGTCGGGTCATTTTCTGCCCCGGGGTTATTCCCGGTGACGTCGTTCACGCCGAAATTGTCGATGACTCCAAAAAGTCTCTGTGGCGCGCTCAAGCACTCTCGATCATCACGCCAAGCCCACATCGTGTTCCCCATATCTGGCCCGAAGCCGACATTTCCCGGCCCGTTGGCGAAAGGGCCGGCGGTGCCGACTATGGGCACATTGAGTTGTCACATCAGCGCGAATTGAAAACCCACATTCTGAAAGACGCCATGATGCGGTTTGGCGGTTTCTCGGAAGAATCTCTGAAAGACGTTGTGGTTCAGGGCGTCCCGGGAGATGACGAGCGAAACGGGTTGGCCTGGCGCACCAGGCTCACGCTGCACGCTAATGATGCTGGTCAGCTTGGCCCGTATGCTGAGAAGTCTCACACCGTCATCCCCGTTACCACCGTGCCTTTGGCCTCCCACGCGATACAAGTGGCGGGGATTGTGTCCACCACATTTGAGGGTGCCGAAAGTGTCCGCGCTCTCGACACCACAGGCTCAGGAATTCGCCTGGTTATTGACCAACAAAAGCCAGGGGACATCATTGAGAGAGTGGGGGAAACGGAGTTTCATCTCAGTGACCACTCGTTTTGGCAGGTCCACCATTCAGCACCCACGGTGTTGAGCGACAGCGTCACCCGAGCTATTGACCGGAATCGGTTCTTCCCTGATGCACCCAACGCCGATCTCTACTCCGGTGTTGGGCTATTGGGACGCGCCATGGCCGATATTCTTCCCGAGCATGTCACCCTGACCGCCGTTGAATCTGATGAACGCGCACTCGGCTATGTCGCCGAGAACCTCGCCGGTGTCGCCAACGTGACCCCCGTCGCGGCACGCGTGGACCATTGGATTCGGAGCAAAGCGCGAGACCTTCAGGGCCACAAAGACCCGTGGTCACGCGCCACCATCATTCTTGACCCTCCCCGCAGTGGGGCCAAGTCCGAGGTCACCACCGCCCTGGCGTCACTGGGAGCCGGGCAGATTGTCTATGTTGCCTGCGACCCTGTCGCTCTTGCCCGTGATGCTGCAGCGTTGTCGAAAGCAGGGTATGACCTAGTCTTCCTGGAAGCGTGGGACCTTTTCCCCCACACGCATCACCTGGAGACGGTGGCAACTTTTGTGAAAGCTGACTGAGGATGGTGGCGCTCTATCTTGCTTCTACCTCCCCGGCACGGGCTCAAATTCTGAAAGACGTTGGTTTAGCCGCCACCATCATCGCCCCTGAGGTGGATGAAGAACAGGCTGTTGTGGAGATGGAGTCACCCCACGACGCTGGCCTCATCGCTCTCCATCTTGCGCAACTCAAAGCTGAGAGTGTCCTCGCCCCTGACGTTGATGGCCTAGTCATCGGGGGCGACTCTGTGTTTGAATTCGGGGGTGAATTCCTCGGAAAGCCTCACACACCAGAAACTGCGATTCGCCGGTGGATGGCGATGCGCGGCAACAGTGGAATCCTTCATTCTGGCTTATGGGTGATTGACCATACCGGCGGGCAGGTGCAGGGTGCAGCCGGCGAGGTTTCCCACGCTCACGTGCACTTTCGAGATGACATTTCAGATTCGGAAATTGCGGACTACGTGGCGACCGGCGAACCCTTGGAGGTTGCAGGGGCTTTCACCCTGGACGCGAAAGGCGCTGCGTTCATCGACAAAATAGAGGGAGATTCTTGGGCGGTGGTGGGCATGTCGGCCCGCTCGCTTCGGTCCCTCATCCGGTCGCTGGGACACGACTACACCTCTTTGTGGGACACTCCCCGCTCGCCGGGATTATTGAATCCTTTCCCCCCTGTTCCCTAATCCTTCATGAGGAGGACACCTCCACAGGGTTTAGTTCACATCATGGTTCTCCTCTCCCTCTACGCCAAAGGCATACACGCACTACGGAGTGTGCTGAAACGTGCGGGAATATTGGAACGTATCGACAAGTGGGCAAAAAAATCGCGGTGGGGATTATGGTTTCGGTCGCTTTTTTCCGTTCTCGATTTCGAAGATTTCCAATCTCTCGATACCCCCTGGTGGGTGATGACCGCGGGAGCAGAAATCGACGAATTTCTTCGTCAGCGACCCCACTCGCGGGTGTTGGAGTGGGGGTCGGGTGCCTCCACCGTGTGGCTTTCCCGACGGTCCTCGGAGGTTTTTACTCTCGAATCAGACCCAGACTGGGCGGCCCGTGTTCGGGCTCTCATCCCCGCTACCGTCCAGCTCATTTTGCGGGAAGCACCCCGGCGCACACTTCCCCATTCGCTTCGATCCCGCAGGCTGGGGTTTCGCTCCTGTGACTTTCGCGACTATGTCGAGGCCGCACAGGCCATCCCCGGCGCTTTTGATCTCATTGTGGTTGATGGCCGAGCCAGGGAAGCGTGTTTTCGGCATGCTCATACCCGACTGACCGAAGGCGGAGTAATTCTTTTCGACAATACGAACCGTCGCCGGTACCGCGCGGAGCTTCGCCGGCACCGCGGACACATCAGTGTTCAGACCCACGTGGGGCTCACGCCAATACTCCCCTGGCCCTCACACACGTCGATAGTTCGGGTACTTCCCCATCACGCGGCAAGCGGGTGACGCGCACCCGCCATGGCGATCGCCTCGAAGTAGTGCGCCAGCAGTTCCTGATTGTTGCGCTCCCAGGTCTTCCCCTCCACACCCGCGCGGGCTCGCTCTGACATCCGAAGCCTGGCCTCGGGGTCTCCCACAAGGAGCTCCACCTTCTCCCTAAAAGCACCCGGACGGGTCGGGTCCACCAGGTACCCTGTCACTCCCGAGGTGACAAGGTATCTGGGTCCACCACGATGCGGCGCCACAACGGGAACACCCGAAGCGTGTGCCTCCTGGATTGTTTGACCAAAAGTTTCTTCTGTCCCCGCGTGCACAAAAACATCCAACACCGCATAGGCCTCTGCTAGGTCGGTGCCAGTGAGGCGTCCTGCAAAAGTGACGTTGAGGCCTGTGAAAGCTCGTTCCAGGTCACTGCGATCAGGCCCATCCCCCACAATTACCACCTGGGTGCCGGGGATGGAGCACACCTCGGTGAGCCTTTTCACCTGTTTCTCCGGGGCTAGCCTGCCAACGTATCCGATGATTTTTTCGCCACCAGGAGCCCACCTGGCCCGAAGGGCCATGGCCTCTGGCGTTGAACGATTGCGGGGGTTAAACAGCTCCGCATCGACGCCTCGCCCCCATAACCCGACTCGAGGAACACCATGCCCTTCCAGATAATCCTGGCTTGCCCGGGTAGGGGCAAGGTTTAGTGTCGCCTGCTTATGTGTTGACGCTGTGACTGCATCAATGAGTCCTGAGGCAAAAGGGACCCCGTACCGTTCCATGTAGCCAGACACGTCAGTCTGGTACACCGCGACCGAGGCAATTCCTCTGCGGTTGCCATAGGCGATCGCCTGGGACCCCAACCAAAACGGGGCAGCAACGTGAATCACATCGGGGCGAAACTCATCAAGGACCTGAGTCATCGCTGGTGTGGGGATGGCTACCGGAAATCCCCCCAAAGAGATGAAGGGGCACGTCACCACGGGGAACCCGAGGTGACGTGGGCCCTCCCTTGTGGGGGCAATAACCAGCGCCTCGTGACCCCTGCTCTTCAGGGTTTCCAATACTTTGAGGACAGAGTTGGTGACACCGTTCACGGAGGGAAGAAAAGATTCTGTGACAAGTGCAACCCTCAGCTTCACGCCGTGGCCCGCAACTTTTCTCGCCCCACGGCGCTGTAATAGCGCGCATACTCGAGCGACGCCGCCACCATGTCAACGCGCGCACGATCCGTGGTGGCCGACCTGGTGGACACTTCAGCAATGATGTGGCCCTGATAGTTGCTGGAACCAAGAGCCTCCAACGTGTCGGCGACCGGTTGTGTTCCGCGGCCCGGCAGTAAATGTTCGTCAAAAAGATGAAAATTATCTTTGGGGCTGGTTCCATCGCACAAATGAATGTGAGTGAGACGCTCGCCCCACTCTTTGGCAAGCTTTAGGGCGCTCACATCTTGCATCGCAGCGTGCGAAAAATCGAGGGTGAGGTCCGGAATATCCAGCGCAGCAGGATTCCATGCCGGCGCATAAGCATCAAGGTTGAGGCCACCCGCACACCACCCAAACATGTTTTCTACCGCAATGCGGACCCCATAATTGCGGGTGAGGTCGTTGACCTGGGCTTCAAAAACTTTTGCATAGCGGTTTTGCCAACGAAAGGGTGGGTGCACCACCACGGTGTCAGCCCCAACAATAACTGCCAACTCAGCGCTGCGCTCCAGTTTTGTGAATGGGTCGTAACCAAACACTCCGTGGGTAAATAACAAGACCGGAGCGTGCACGGATAACACCGGAAGGTTGAAGCGACGCATAAGGAAATCGAGGACCCTGGGGTCATAGGTTTCAGGATTATTGGTGATCATGACCTCGACCCCGTCGGCACCCGCCTCTTGGGCAAGACGGAAGGCGTCCTCTAACGGCAAGGGGAAAAAACTGCTGGTACTGACACCAAAGCTCTTCATAGTTGTGAGGCTAGAAACCCCGGGCAAACAACCGTGAAATCGGAGGTTACGTGTTGGCAACCATCAGAAGTCAGAAGTACCGGCATACTGACCCCGTGGAACTTGATACTTGGCTCATTTACACTGCCGCTGCGGCGGGCCTCGCCCTTGTTCCGGGGCCCAACAGCCTGCTAGCGCTAACCCACGGGGCTCTCCACGGCGTGCGAAAAACAACGTCGACCATCGCCGGCGGGGCGCTCGGCTTTACCGCAATTATTGCGGTGTCACTTTTTGGAATCGGCGCACTCATTGCAGCGTCACCCACAGTGTTGACCGGTCTGAAATGGGTGGGTGGCGCTTACCTTGTCTGGCTGGGGATCGGGGTCTGGCGTTCACCCTCCATGGGGGCCGCCCAAGGACCAGAATTACGTGTCACTCACACCGCCACCCTGTTCCGCCAAGGTTTATTAGCAGCGATTACTAATCCCAAAGGGATTCTTTTCTTTGTGGCATTCTTGCCCCAATTTCTTGACCCGACGGCGTCCCTTGCGCAACAATTCGCCATCATGGCCGCCACTTTTGTGGTGATTGAAATTCTCATCGAAGCCACCATTGCGTTCGGGGCAGCCAAGGTTCAGCCTTTTCTGACGAGGTTTGGCAAAAGAGTTAACCGCGTCCTTGGTGCCCTCTTTATGGTGATCGGGGTTTTCCTGCCTCTGCGCTGAAACTGGCACTCGCGGAGTGCAGTGAGGGCGGGCACACTGGGAGTATGTGCGGACGATTTGTTCTCGACGCTTCGAGCGATGAACTCATTCGAGAGTTCATGGTGGAAAAAAATGCTTTCCCCGACTGGGTGCCCCGCTGGAATATTTCCCCCACCAGCACAATTCCCATCATCATCAAAGATGCAGAATCAGCACGTGTGCTGACTCCCGCCCGGTGGTCACTGGTGCCGCCATCGGCACCAGAGCTCACCACCCCGTATTCGACGTTCAATGCCCGAAGTGAAAGTGCAGCCACAAAACGCATGTTCGCCGGGCCTTTACGCCATTCGCGGTGTCTCATTCCTGCCCGTGGTTATTACGAATGGTCCCTCCTTGAGGGAGTCAAAAAGCCTTTTTTTCTTCACCGGCAGGATCGTGGAATGTTCTCTATGGCGGGACTGATGTCCTGGTGGCAAGCGCCGGGGTCCCACACACCACAGGCAACCGCAACAATTCTCACCCGGGCGAGTGCTGGTCCGCTCACCGCGGTGCACGACCGCATGCCGGTAATCGTCAGCCGCGATAACGAAAACGCATGGCTGGATACTTCTGACACCGACGGGGCAACCCTGCTGAAAGAAATATCCCAGCACACCCAGAACGGCTCCGACCAGTGGGACTTCTACTCGGTGGACCCCCTCACAGGCGAGGGCGCTCATCTCACTCACCCCGAATCAGCGAATCCCCTGCTCTGATGGCCACCACCAGCTTCTGGCGTACCCTCGTGCACAGCTTGCTCGCCTAGCCTGTAGCGATGGGCCGAGATCTTCTCCAAGCACAGCAGCACCTTCGTGATTCTTGCGAAGTGATGGCATCGCTGATTCCCCGTTTTGTGCCACCCACCATTAACCCTCAACCCCCCGAGCGATATTTTGATGTTTTGGTCGCCTCTATCATTGGTCAGCAACTTTCGGTGAAAGCCGCCGATACCATCGAAGCTCGGTTTCGAAACCTTGTTACCGCGGTGACACCCGAGAGTGTTCTGGGGCTTGACCCTGTGGTGATGAGAGAACAGGGGCTCTCTCATTCAAAGATTTCTTACATCCACAACCTCGCGGATGCTTTCGTTGACCAAAGAATTGACCCTTTCGCCCTGGAGCATCTTCCGGAAGCCGAGATATCCCAGGCTCTCACCGCGGTGAAGGGTATCGGGCCGTGGACGGCCGAGATGTTCATGATTTTTGGCATGGGGCGACCGGACGTGTGGTCACCGGGCGATCTGGGGCTTCGAAAAGCTGTGTGGGCGCTCTTTGGGGAGGATGCTGACCTCACCCGGGTGAGTGACACCTGGAGTCCCTATCGTTCCTACGCCTCTCTTTATCTCTGGAAATTGTGGGACGAGGACAAACCTCAGGCTCCCCGGTCTCAGGCCAGCGCCCAGAAAACCGTGGACTGATAACCTCACTTCATGCGAACGCGAACCAAATTTGGCCTTGCTGCCGGCATTGTGGGAGTTCTCGTCGCTGGTGGAGGGTTAGCCCTCGGCGATTATGTTTACCGGGAGGGCACCACCGTTCCCTGTGCCATCAACGATGATGACCTTGGCAACTCTCCCTCCGCTTTTTACACACCTCTTGATGGTCCCTTCCCGGGCGAGGGTTGGACCCAGTGGGCGGACTACGACCTCTCCGAATGGTGGATTTCTGACACCCCCGTTGAAACCGTCACCATCCCGGTTGCCGAGGACATCACCCTCGAAGCATGGTGGATAAAAACGGGGTACCCCTCCACCCGGGAAACGGTCATTGTGACGCACGGGTATGGCTCTTCCCGCAGGGATTACAACGCCCTCCTCCCGAGCGCCATGCTCCACAATGCCGGGTTCAACGTTCTCTTAGTTGATCAGCGTGACACTGGTAACTCAACCTGCGTGGATGGCCGGCATTCCGCCGGCCAGGACGAGTCCGATGACTTTGCCGAAGTCGCAGCGTGGTTGGTGGAAGAAAAAGGGCTCGAACCACAAAACATTGGCATGTTCGGAGTCTCTGGCGGGGCTATTGCCACCGCAATTCTTCCCGCTAAAACAGAGAACGTCGCAGCTTTTGCTCTCGAAGCCCCCATTTTCGACTTTGCGGAGACCGCGCGTAAAGAAGTCGAGTTTCAGGGGTTTCCCGGCTTCTTGTGGGGTCTTGCGGACACCGCCTCGAAACTGCGGGGGGTAAACCTGAATGAAACCCCCATCACCGCGGGAATTGAGGCTGTAGGAAATCGTCCCCTGCTCTTACTCCACGGGACCGAAGACCAGAGGTTGTCCTACGACGGTGCTGTCAAATTTTTGGAATACGCACAGTCGGTAGGTGCCACCGTGACACTCGAAACTTTCGAGGGTGCCGATCACACCGAGGGCATGTTGAGTGAAACAGCGCGGTATGAAAGCGCGCTGACGAGTTTCTTCGCTGCCGCACTGCGCTAACGCCAGCTCGACCCCCACAACAGGGTGTGTACCCTGAAGAGGATGCACTCGTTTGTGAAGTTTGGGGGGGAAGCCCTCCGTGACGCCGTGAGAAGGGCTCGATACTTTTCACACTTTCGCAAACCCAGAACGGCGGTTCAGGCCATCGCGGAGCTCACGAAAGATGTTCACCTCATCGAGCGGGCTTTTGGTTTATCCCACCCCCGACGGCCCTTTGGGGAGCAGGTGGCACAGCGAATTAGTGGCTACCTGGCCGACTTCGGTGCCGAGATTCCGCCGGCGCTGCGGCAGAGAGCAACCACAGCATTGGCGGCGCGTGACGCGTGGAATAGTGCTGGCACCAGTCCCGCTCGCACAGGGAGGACGACTCCGACCACACCCCTGGAGCTTCTTGAGTCCCGATCATCAGTGCGCAATTTTGGGCCATCGGCTCCTTCGCCATCCGAGCTTGCCGCCATCCTTGCCACCGCCCATCACGCACCGAGTGTCTCGGACACTCAGGCGTGGCGGGTGCGTGAAGTTTGGAGCACCCAGGAGCAGAAACCCCTGTTGGATCTCCAGGATGGAAACGTCGGGATTGACGTCATTCCGGTGCTTCTTATGGTGAGCGTGGATATCCGCTCTTTCGCAGGAACCCATGAACGAAACCAGATGTGGATCGATGGCGGAATCTTCTTACAACAGCTTCTCTTAGCTGTCGAAGCACACGGGTGGTTTGGGGTGCCCATGAATCTCTCCCTGACAAACTCCCAAGCCCGAAAGATTCGGGCGGTCTCTGATGTTCCTCCTTGGGAGGAACTCATCGCCCTGGTTGCTATCGGGCGACCCGTCACCTAGCCCCACAGCTCAGACGTGGGGATCCCGACCACACCGCCGTTCCGGTATTCCAGGCCATGTTGGACATCTCTTTCCAACAGCAACGGTCCATCAATGTCGATAAGGCGACAGAATTGGCCCAGGACGTAAGAGGGCGCCATTGACAGCGAGGTACCAGTCATGTTCCCGACCATGAGGCCATTACCCTCGGTCGTTGCCCTCTCCACGATGGCGAGGCCCTCCGTAAGGCCGCCGCATTTATCCAATTTGATATTGATGACGTCGTATCGGTCTAAGACCCGTTCATAATCTGCAAGTCCTAGGCAACTTTCATCCCCGCCCAACGGGATAGGGGATTGATACCCCACCAAATCGTGGTCCTGACCTCTCGGAAGTGGTTGCTCAATAAAGGACACATCAAGGTCCATAAGACCCGGGGTGTAAGCAACGAGGTCTGCGATGCTCCACCCTTGGTTCACATCAATAATGAGTGTGGCATCAGGGCGGGCGGACCTTATTGCACCCATTCGCTCTAACACCAACTCGTTATCGAGCTTGACCTTTAGGGCGGGGAAATCTTTCCACGCCACTGCTTTTGCCGCCATCAACTCTGGTGTGTCAACACCAATGGTGGCAACAGTAGTGAGCTCCTGAGGTTCAACGTCCAAAAGCTGCCAAATCGACAGTCCCGCTTTTTTGCATTCCCAATCCCACATCGCACAATCCACCGCATTGCGGGCGCCACCAATCGGCAGGAGTGTGCCCAGTTCCTCCCGAGTAATCCCTGATTCCACCGCAATTCGGATGGATTTGATGCTCCGCATCAAGGACTCCTGGTCCTCGCCCAAGTAATAAGAGCCAGTTCCTTCGCCCCGTCCGACAACTCCGTCTTCATCGAGGGTCACCCAAACACACTTGAGCTCTGTGAAGGTATACCCGGTGATGGAGAATGGGGCGGCCAGGGGGAAAGTTTTTGCCTCCACCGACATTTTCACACCCATCACCAGCTCTTTAGCGACTCAACCAGTGGTCCCACCCCACCGTGGAGGGGGTCAACCGCGGGTAACCCCCACTTTGCGGTGAGGCCCTCGAGATAGGGAAGCCTCTCGCTCTCTGGCAACGAAGAGGTGTTCACACTAATACCGAGGCATCGAACGGCGGGATTCACCCGCCGTGCCATCATCACGGTGAGCTCCACTACTTCACCAATGCTGGGGAGCGGGAAATCAGGCCAACCCGCCATATGTTCCCTCGTTGCATCCGTGCAGACCACAAACGCGTCGGGTTGTGAACCCGTCAACAAACCGGCGGTTACCGCTGCATAGCCGGGGTGAAACAGGCTTCCTTGGCCCTCAACCACGTCCCAATGATCGGGGGAGTCTGCTGCCGGGGAAAGCATCTCGCCAGCACCAGAAACAAAATCGGCGACAACAGCGTCAATCGGTATTCCTGCTCCCGAGATAAGAATTCCCGTTTGCCCGCTTGCGCGAAAGTCAACATCAAAACCGTGGACCAACATTTCCTGAGCCAAGGCCAAAGCGGTGTACTTTTTCCCCAACGCGCAATCTGTTCCCATGGTGATGAGGCGCTTCCCCACTCGCTTTGCCCCTGTTCCCACCGGAATGTTAGGGGGTGGAACCCGAACGTCAATAATCCTTGCGCCCGATTTTTCCGCAACACGGCGAAGCTCCGGGATGTCTGCCAAACGTTGATGCATGCCCGCAGCAACATCGAGCCCACATTCCAGAGCATGGCGCAACACCGTGAGGGTGGCCGGCGGAATCGCGCCCCCAATCACCACAACCCCCAACACCAGTGTTTTGGCGCCGTGCCCAAGAGCGGCTTCCACCGTGAGATCCGGCAATCCAAGGTCAACAGTGTCAGGGGTCAGGCGAAGCTGACCCACACAATTTTCTGCGTCCCACTGGGCAATCCCCAGCCCCGTCTTGGCATAAACCCGATCGGTCTCTTCGCCCATAAAAAGCAGATAGGGCTTACGAATACTCAACATCAGAGAATCTGCCCTCCTTGGCACTGTTTACCTGGTAAAACTAGCGCACGCCACAGGCCTTGTTCATGCGCAGAGCGCTGTACTGGGAGCGAAAGAAGAGGGTGGTGAACGGGCTAGTTGGACTCCAGTGCGCCCAACCGGTAGCTCTCGAGTGTTGACTCTGGCGCTTGGGAACCCCCATGTCTGCCCTGGAACTGCGATGTTCCATCGGTTCCACACAGGCTGATGATGTTGCCAGCGCCACCCGGGTGCTGGCTAATCCAGTCCGTGAGGTCATAAACAGAATCGCCGATAACGGTCCAGCAGCTCGCCTCGGAATTATTCTCCGCCACCGTTTCGAGGGTCAAAGATGCAAGCGCGGGAAGCTCTGGGTCACCACCGGGGGTGTCCGTCCACTCTTCATCCGGGCTCACATCATCGGCCCGGCGAGTCTCGTCATCTAGAGAATCCCCAACAGCAGAATCCATGGGTTCCTGGGACACATCAGCGCTAGAGCAGCCCACAAGAAGGAAAGGGAGGACGAGTAAGGCGGGAAGAAGTCTCATCCCCAAAAGGTATCAATTCCCGATGAGAAAACATCGAGGGTTCCGCGTTTCACCACAATTTCCTTAGACCAGGGCCCTACTGACCCAGGTCAAATTCTTCCGCGGCCCGTCGGTCGTATTCGTTTCGAACCCGGTGGTAATCATTCCAATCGTCTTCTTCACTACCGCCCAGAGCAAAGACTTCAGTCCGGAGGCTGCCAAGGATGGTGTCATCATCGGCCTCTTGTGCCCGTCCCCACTCTTCGAGCTGTTGCACACGGTCCCTCAACTGCTCAAGGCTTAGGTCATACAGCGAAGGCATCATCGTCTTTTCTCCCTTCAGGCCTCACAAGTTTTCGTCTTCCATGATGCCATGAGCAAAAAGCTCGATGTTCGGGAACCCGGCGCCGACATCACGCACGAAACCACACTGACCACCTAGGTGTACTCGGTCATGACGTTGGTAACACTTTTCGGGTTGTGACGTAGCGAAGACCTCCTAGGTTGTGAGTAATCACACACCACATCTCTAGGAGGTCTTCGTGGC
>Ga0075117_1001363_pt1 | contig 15050 bp, 11 predicted proteins | sample AntAceMetag02UKJ_FD_69789 | JGI IMG/M metagenome (GOLD analysis project Ga0075117, IMG submission 69789) | Saline lake microbial communities from Ace Lake, Antarctica - Antarctic Ace Lake Metagenome 02UKJ | ecosystem: Environmental > Aquatic > Non-marine Saline and Alkaline > Saline | place... | reverse complement strand
CAATCGCCGACCGGCCGGCGACCACGACGGCAGTGTGCCGCGTCCGAGTTCTTGAATCGTCGCCCCACTTAACGCCGCGATGTAGATTCGAGAATCCGAAGTCACGACTTCCCCCGGAAACGTGGCCGCAAAAGCAACCTGCGATCCATCCGGCGAAACCACCGGACCGCTGACATTTTGGAAGTCGGGCAGTGTGAACAGAATCTTGGATTCACTAGTCTTTGTGTCCAGCCCACAAATCCAGATCTGTTCTTCGACGTCCGACATGGAAACAGTGTCATCCACTGGCAGAATCCGGGCCTTTGTCGGAACAGGTTCGGCTGGAATCAGCGGTTTTGCACTCCCGTTGTCACTCCCGTTGTCACTGAGTAACAACGGGTTCCGGTATCGGCTTTCGAATTTTAAGGCTGCGGCGTTCCCCAAGATCTGTCGCGCCGTTGACACAAGTCCGCGACCATACAGTTCACGGGCCACCCGTTGCCGAATTCGTCCGACGGTTCCGGCGTTCGGTTTGCTCTGCGAAGGCTGATCGTCATCGGCCAAGCACAGCTTCAACAGTTCAATCGCGTCCTCATTCCGGTCTGCAGCAAAACAGCTGCGGACGCCTTCGAGGGCAATTGCCGTGGCGTCGACATTCGTGGTCGAATCGTAACGGCTGATGGTCAGACTAGTTTTTGCGGCCGAATACAAAATGTCGGCAACCGCCTGAGTATCGTTGGACCGCTGCCTGACGCGTATCCCAGCGTTGGCCGCCAGTCGCACAGTGTCTGGAGTGCAGCCGGCCAGCATAATTTTCCCCAACCGCTGGCTGTACTGGGACACACCCGTTGCGTCGTTGGTCTCCAACGCACACAGCAACAACAACACGGTCGCGTTGGCCGAGTGATCCAGTCCGCGTGCCTGAATTGCCCGGACCAATTCGGGCAGTCGCTGCGCTGTTGAGGCGCTATGAATCAGTTGGTGCCCCACGCAGTAAACATCCGCCGGATTCGTGTCGGCGATGGCTACGCCTTCAATCGCATACAGAAATATTTCGCTGGGTCGATTGGGCGGTAGAACAACACTGCGCAGCGTTTGGTAAACGCGTAGAGGGTCACCGTGTTGATTCCAGAATGCTGACAGCTGCCGAATGGTATTGGGAATACGAGTTCGCACGACCTGCACGGGAGAAACTTGTGCCGGCTGCGAAATATCGATGCGTGCTCCCTGAGACTGGACCGAAGGCGGTGGCGTCGTGGTGGAGACCGTCGGTGGTCCGGATTGTAACGCCCGGTGAACTGCTTTCAGCGACAGATCAACGAGCTGCTGATCGGCAGACAGTTCGGCGATGTCGAGTGCGTGGTGGACCTGTTCCACAGTCGGCGGTGCGGCGACGGCGGTTGCTGTCAACAGCCCAACAACGAGACAGCAGCAGGCCATGTTTTGCAGCAGCGCGGTTACGAAAACCATGAGACTCATCCTCAGAGCGTCTGCCCGGTTCTGGCATCTCGACCATGTCGCTGCATCACTTGGCCCCAGTCTTCTGGCGTCAATTGCGTCGCTTCGACGGCCAACAAGCGGGGGATGTCATCCAGAATCGGATAACTGGCTCGCGTCTCCGGATCAACGCTGACCAACGCCGTATCGTCGTGAACCAGCGCCGACTTAGAAGCGGGGCAGACAAGAATATTTTTGACTTTGTCGTAGTCGAATGACATGAGTGGGTGACTCTGGGGGGGACTGTTGCGTGAGCATCATGGATCGAAGATGCCAGAATCGCCAACGATCAGGATCATGACCGCCGTTCCTAGCTGCCCAGTAGTTTATCGACGCGCAGGCGCTTCGTCGAACCTGCCGAAGAATGAGCCTAGACGAAAGCCGAACACTCATTCCCAACGGTGCATGCTGCGCCAGCTTGTTCCCCCCGCCTTCTTATACCCCAGCAACAACTTTCTAACATCGCACGCTCAAGCAACACGGATCCTGTTACCCGGTCGATCTCCTCCACGCATTCATCGTTCCACTCCGCCCTTCGCCCGCTACGTGCATCCGCTGCCGGGCGGTCCCGGCTTACCAGTCGCCGAGTTCTTGGGAGAGTTCGCACCAGCGTTCTTCGGATTCCGTGAGTTCGGCTTGAACTTCGGTGAGCTGATTGTGGAGTTGCAGCGACTTTTTGGCGTCGGTGGTGTTCAACATGTCGGCGTTGATTTCTTTGCGCTGCGTGTCTAGGCGAGCGATCGCTTTTTCCAGATTTCGGAGTTGCTTGCGCGCGGTGTGATGCTCTTTTCCGGACAGGGCGGCCTTGGCTTTGGGGCTGCCGGCTTTGGCAGCCGGAGCCGCAGCCAGCTTGTTGCCCGTCCGTTCGCGCTCGCCGTCTTCGACTTCTTTGTTGACCGAATACACATAGGCATCGTAATCGCCGTTGTAATTGCGAGCTCGACCGCCCTTGACTTCGATCACATTCGTGGCGATGCGTTTGACGAAGTGACGATCGTGGCTGGTGAAGATGACCGTGCCTTTGTATTTTAGCAATGCGGTGGCTAGGGATTCGACGGTTTCGACGTCCAGATGGTTGCCGGGTTCGTCGAGGATTAAAATGTTGTAGTCACCGAGCAGCAGGCCCGCCATGCACAGGCGAGCTCGTTCTCCACCGGACAACACTTTAATCGGTTTTTGTACGTGAGCTCCACGGAACAACAGCGAACCAGCGACAGCTAGGCAATCCTGAGTTGTCACGCCGGGCATCGAGTTATATTCGAGGTACTCCAGCACCGTCTGATCCTGTGGCAAGGTGCTGTAAACGTGCTGAGCGTAGGTGCCGATTTTACAGCCGTAGCCCCATTTGACCTTACCTTTGATCGGCCTCAATGAGTCGACCAGTGTTCGTAACAACGTGGTCTTGCCCTGCCCGTTGTCGCCCACGATTGCCGCACGCTGCTGATGCTCAACTTCGACATCAATATCCTTGGCGACTTCATGGTCCGCATAACCAATGGCCAGATCCATGCACAGCACGGCTGGTCCTTGGCGGGGTTCGACCACGGGAGCTTTGATCGAAGCTGTCGGTAGATCGACTTCGATTTCTTTGGTCTGCAGACGATCCAGCTGTTTTTGTTTGGAACGCGCTTGGCTGGCCGAGGTGGCTCGCGCTTTGTTTTTGTCGATGAACTTCTGCAGCTGTTTTTGTTTAGCGATGACAGACGCATTGGTGCGTTCGTCACGAACCTTGTCTTCTTCCAGCTTTTCCAGATAGGGGTTCACCTTGCCGTTGTACAGCGTCAGTTTGCCTTTGTTCAGATCCAGTGTCTGGTCGCAGGTCGCCGTCAAAAACGCGCGGTCATGCGACACGATCAGGCAGGAGGCGGTGAAGTTGACGAGGAAGTGTTCCAGCAGAATCTGTGTTCGCAGGTCCAGAAAGTTGGTCGGTTCGTCCAGCATTAGCAGGTTCGGTTCGTGCAGTAGCAGCGCCGCCAATTTGACGCGTGTCTGCCAACCGCCGGACAGGTCTTTGACGGGCCCGTTGAGATAGTCGCCCTTGAGTTCAAACTGGCCGGCGACTTCACCGCATTTCCAATCGGGCTGGTCACTGTCGCGCATCAGGAAATCCAGCGCGGACTCTCCTGGCTGAAAGGGATCATGCTGTCGCAGGTAGCCAACTTTCAGATGAGATCCGCGGACAACTTCGCCGCTGTCGAGTTCTTCGTCGCCCAGCAGAATACGCAGCAGAGTCGACTTACCAGCTCCGTTGCGACCGATGAATCCGATCTTTGTGCCATCATGAATCGTGGTGCTGGCATGATCGAGCAGAACTTGGTCGCCATAACTTTTGACGCCATCGAGAATTTGTAGAAGTACGGCCATGATTTCGGTGTTGAGAAGTTGAGTAGATCGCGTTTGCGTTTGCGAAGGGGGGAATGAGTGGCTGATTGCTCCGCGATGGAATCGACGGAGCACACTGTAAGAATGCAGAAGACTTTGGCGCGACGTTTGTGGTCAACGGTTTGCTGCAACGGCCGCGATCGCGATCGTGCCCGAGCAGGGCGTTACCACTGTCGGATTTCGAGCTCAAGTTCGACGCCGAACTTTTCCGACACGGCGGCCGTCACTTTTTTGACCAGCGACTGCACTTCCGAACTATTGGCACCGGATTCTGTCACCACAAAGTTGGCGTGACGATCACTGATTCGAGCTTTGCCGACAGACAGATCTTTCAGGCCACATTGTTCGATCAGTGCCCCGGCACTTAGGCCGCGCGGGTTGCGAAAGATGCAACCGGCCGACTGGTCAGCTAAGGGCTGAGTGGCCCGTTTCATGATCCAGATCTTTTTCATCCGATTGGTCAGGTCTTCAGATTCGTCCGGACGCAGTTCCAGAGTAACGGACAGCACAAGCAAATCGGTGATACTGCTTCTGCGATAAGCAAACGTCAGCTCATCGTCTTTGCGTTCGACAATTTCGCCCGTGTGCGTCATCACTTCCACGTTGCGAACCAGCTCACCAATGTCGCCATGCCGCCCACCAGAATTGCCGGCCACAGCCGCGCCGATGGTTCCGGGAATTCCCACGAGGTTTTCGAGACCAGCAAGGTTCGCGCGCACAGATTCAGAAACCACGTGCGACAACAATGCGCCACCTTCGGCCGTGATTGTGTTGCCGTTGACGGTGACTTTGTTCAGCAACGGATCGGCCACCTTAATCACAGCGCCCGTGACGCCTTCGTCAGACACCAGCAGGTTGGACCCGCTGCCGAGAATTTTGACGGGCACTTTGTTGGCCACGCAGCATTGCACCAGCGCGACCAATTGGTCGCGTGAGGTCGGCGTATAGAACCGCTCCGCATTGCCGCCGATTTTTAGCCACGTGTGAGCAGCCAGGTTTTCGTCAGGCGACAGAATGTCGTTGAAGTCGTTCAGTGAGTTGGTCATGAATTAAGTTCGTCCTACCGGCGCCCATCGTCAGAATAATATCAGTGGGTCTGCCGGAATGGTCTATTCTGGACACAATCTGGTCAAGGTTGGCAAACAGGAAAGCCCTCGCCCCGCGATTGTTCAGTTCTTTGACCAATCTACCGCTGGTGCGGCAGCATTCTAGGTGAGTCACGTTTTCTCGGGCCGGAAAGGCGGGAAGTAGCAAAATTTCGTCCGCCAGCAGCAAAGAATTCACAAACTCGGGAAACAACGCCGCCGTCCGAATCACCTGATGAGGTTCAAAGGCGGCAATGATTTTTCGGCCGGGAAACGCTTCCCGAGCCGTCTGCAATGTGGCTCGAATGGCCGTAGGGTGGTGAGCGTAATCATCGACCAAAGTCATGCCGTTGTGCAGGCCCCGGAATTCAAATCTTCGACGAATTCCTCGAAACAGGCCCAATGCGACGCGGCATTGTTCTAGCGACACGCCCGCCTGACACGCTGCAATCATCGCCGCGACCGCGTTGGCGACGTTGTGGCGGCCAGGAATTGCCAGCTGAATGAAGAATTGTTGTCCGTTGTGTTGCAGATGAAAACTGACCACGCCGCCCACATGCCGGATTTGACTGGCAATCCAATGATTTTCAGACGCAGCGGTATTCGCGGACTGCTGCACAGATCCGATTTTCAGCGAAGCCTGATCGGTCAACTGAAACGTGGCCGACCGACGCCCGACAGCGGTGGCCAATTGCTGGCTGCGAGGGCAGTCTGCCGGAAAGACCAGTGTTCCGTCGGTCGGCAACTTGTCCGCGAACACTCGAAAGGCCGCATCTTCGGAAGCTTGGTCGGGAAAACAATCAAAATGATCGCGTTCAATTCCCGTCAGCACGACAACGCTGGGCGAAAAATGGTGGAAGGAACGCGAATATTCGCAGCTTTCCAAAACAGACCACGCGGTGTCAGATGTTGATACTAAGGATGCCCCGTGGTCGATTCCACGGCCAGAAGCCGCGAAGTTGGTCTGATGAGCTCCCACAAAGAAGCCCGGCTGCAGACCGGCGAAGTCCAGAATCCAAGCCAACATCGCGGACGTTGTGCTTTTGCCGTGAGTTCCCGCGACGCAAATCTGGCGACTGTCAGCAAACAAGCCTGCTAAACATTCATGCAACGACAGAATCGGTGTGCCTGCACGCTGTAACCGCTGCAAAATCGGATCGTCTTGACGGATTGCGGGGCTAGAAATGCACAGGTCGAATGATTGTTGCGTCGCAGCGTCGTGCTGCCACGGAAAAATTCGGATCCGAGGATGTGGCTGCTGCACCGATTCTGCGTTCTGATCGATTCCCGTGATGCAGTGCCCCAGCGACGCCAAAACTTCAGCCAGCGCAGTCATACCCGCACCGTTCGCCCCCAACAGCAGGCAGTGACGGTCGGGAACATTCAGCACTGATGAATTCGTCCGTGAAGAACTTAGGGCTGGCTTCATGCCGAGTCTTAAAGCAGTGTCTGTGGAGTCAGTTAGGTTAATATAGGGAGCGAGTTCCGAACTTCCGCTGCCGTGCCGGATCTCGATGAACGGATCTGATGGAAAGTTAATGCAGCAAACAACTTACTGCAACACCAACCGCGAAATCGGTCGCATAACCGCGCGGGCAACGCCCCGCGCGACTCAGTGGCCGGCACGAGGGGCGATGCTCACGCGGTTGCGCGAGCTCAGAATCTGCTGAATTCCGTGTCTTTTCTGGATTTTTCCGGTAGGATATCGGTCGGCGAGCCACGTAAGTCACCGACCGTGTCGCCGAATTTTTCGAACGCGATCCGGTGTGATTTTCATTTTTCGTCTGACGACAGCTTTGGCTAAGTATCGACATGAAAGACTTTCTCAAAAGCGCCCCCTCACTCGTTGTGTCATTGATCGTCCACGTCGTGGTGGTCGTGGCCATGCTATTGATTACGTTCGAACTGAGTGCGACCGCGCCAGACATCACGCTGGAATCGATCTTTACTGAGGACTTGCCTCGGGAGCAGATGGAACAGCAGCTGGAACTGGAAACCAAGCCCTCCGAAACCATGAACGTGATTTCTGGAGGAACCCCGTCCACCGCCGTCGGCGCAGCCGCTTCCGCAGCCTCGGTGCCCGTCGATGTGCAGCAGGCCAACGTGCTGAACGAAGCCGTGGTCGATGCCCCACGTGTCGAAACCATGATGCTGAGCGACGAAGTGATGGCCGCTGACATTGGCGAAGGAGAAATTACTGGCGAAGTGGGAGCCATGGTCGAAGGCTACGGAGACGCCATGGGCGTCATCACACAGGAACTGGTCCGCATGATGCGGCAGCAAAAAGTGACCGTCGTGTGGTTGTTCGACGAATCCGGCAGCATGGTCGATGACCGCGAAGAAATCCGCGAAAACTATATGCGAGTCTACGATGAACTGGGCATCGCCACGCAACAGGATAAAGACCTGAAACGCCGGGGTAGCGAACAGTTATTGACCGTCGTTGCCAGTTACGGCAAAGGAATTCACGTTCACACGCGACAGCCAACCGCAGACGTCGAACAGATCAAAGCCGCCATCGACAAAGTCCCCATTGATATAACGGGCGATGAAAACATGTCGCAATCAATCTCCGCCGTCATTCGTGACAACTACAAACCACGTTCGAAGCGTAAGCTGGCTGTGATTGTGGTGTCCGATGAATCAGGAGACGACGGTTTGTACGTGGAAGAAGCGATTTTGGCCGCTCGAGAATCAAAGACACCGATTTACGTCATGGGTCGCGAAAGCATGTTCGGCTATCCGTACGCTTCGCAGATTTGGCGAGACCCCGTGCATAATGAACCGTTCTGGCTGCGAGTGCGTCGTGGTCCGGAAACAGCGTTCCCGGAATGTCTGCAATGGGACGGCATCGAACCTCGCTGGGGCGGCCAATCCGCCGGATTTGGTCCGTACGAACAGGTTCGCATGGCGAAGCAGTCGGGGGGAATCTTCTTCGTCTTGCCGGGCAATGAAGCCAATCTGGTGACACGTGGCGAGAACGAAAAACGCAAGTACGACTTTCTTGCCATCCGCGAATACACGCCGTTGCTGCTTTCACGCCGTGACTATATTGCGGAGCGAGATCAGAGCGAATTTCGACGCGAGTTATGGCGAGTGATCGCCACGTTGAATCCCACGGAAAACAAACTGTTGTTTGAGACGTTTAATCGCGAGTTGAATATTCGAGACGAACACTATCCGCTGCTGCTGCCAGACTTCCAAAAAGAGGCCGCCGTTCAGGCCGTGAAGGCCGCCAATGCCATGAGTATGGTCAACACGGCCATCGGAATTTTGGAAAACGTGAAGCCACTGCGAGCCAAAGAACCGTCGTCTCGCTGGCGCGCCGGATACGACCTAGCGCACGCTCAGTTGCACATTTTTCGACTCCGACTGTTTCAGTTTCTGCTGAACGTGGATCAGCATGCCAACAACATGCCGGAACCGAAAAATAAGGACGCCAACGAATGGAACTTCTGGCGATCCCGCGAAACACTCGTCCCCGATGAAGCTCAGTTTGCAAGACTGAAAGGCTTCTTCAAGCTCAAAGAAGAACGTTCTGAATACCTGACGATGGTCAGCGAAGAAGAAAAGAAATCCATCGAACTGTTGGATGTCGTGATCAAAGATCATCCCGGCACGCCATGGGCCAGCCGAGCCGACCGCGAGAAACGCGAAGGCTTCGGCTTCCGAGTCGGGGACAGACTGTGGGATCCCAAAAATGTCCGCAGCACAATCAAAACGCCCAACCTATAATCGCAGCAGATGAATCCGGTCGACGGACACGAATTCCCCTTTTGCAGCGAAGTCATTTAGGACGCTTAAACGCAGATAGCGAACTATCCGGTCAGCGGCGATACGGCCCGTGCCGTGAGTTGTGAATGTGTCGACGTCTGCCGATCGGGACGCGATTTCGTAAGTGTCGGCATCCACATCGACGGTCAGCCTGAGTTCAATCGGCTGGTCGATGCGGCCATCAGAACCCAAGATGGTGGCAGGGATTTCGCTGCCTGTTCCGAGTGCTTCGCCACGAACGATGACATTGTTCGCTGCGTCGCGACCTAGAATCATGCGGGCCGTGACTTGTGGCTTGAGGTTGTCGTGAGTGAACCCCAGTCGCAATTGTTCGTCCCGATTTTTGCCAGCGAACACCGCGCTGTCGACTTTCATGGTGACGACGATTCGCCCGGTGGAAACTTCGGCGGCCCCCAGCGGTGCAAACGAAGAGAATATTTCGTGGGGGGCGTCGCGACGAATTGTGAGTTGATCCTTTCCGTCGGTCATGCAGCTCGGCAGGACAGACGTCCACGTTGTCGTGAGCGATCCTGTGTGGGAACACTGTGTGAGTTCTCGCTGAGCGGGTTCGGCGAAGTCCCAGATTGCCATTGTTCCGGCCGAATATCCGGCCGGACGTCCGTCGCGTCGTCGGTCTGAGATACCGATGATGTTTGAAGTGTCGTGATCGATGGCAATTGTATGAGCCGAACCTTGAGCGGAACGGTTGGCGACATCGTGCCCCATGCTTCGCAGCGATTTCGCAACGGATCGATGTGGTTCGCGGTCTAAGTTTTCGAGGTAGATTCGATCTGGAAACCACTGATGATGCTGCCGCGCCGCGCTGACGGCAGATGCCGCGTCCATGCCAAATTCTGTGACGTTCAGAATGTTGCATAGCACCGTGTTGATAATGGTTCGGCCTCCGGGACTTCCCGTGATCAGCAGCAGCTTCCCATCCTGTTCAACGAACGATGGAGTCTGTGAACTCAGCATGCGTTTTCCGCCGACAACAAGATTTGGCTTCGTGCCAATACGTCCCTGACGATTGGTTACGTCGGGGAACCAATTGAAGTCTCCCATTTCGTTGTTCAGCACATAGCCGCGGCCTGTAACAACGATCCGCGAACCCCAACTGGCTTCTAGGGTGTACGTGTTGCTGACCGCCATTCCGCTGCCATCGATGACAGAAAAATGAGTGGTGTCGGGGCTTTCCGGAGCCAGCTGGATTTCTGGAGCAACGCTTTCACTGGTGGATGCGCGTTGCAGATCGATGGTCGCGGCAACCGTTTTGGCGTAGGCCTTGGTCGTGAGATGTGCTGGGATTTCGGTAAATTCAGGATCACCCAGATAGCGAGCTCGATCCGCAAACACACGGCGACACGTTTCGGCGATCAAGTGTACGTTCGTGGCATCGAAACGATCGCGACTGGCTAAGTCAAAGTTCTCCAAAATGTTCAGGGCTTCGATAATACACGTCCCTCCGGAACTTGGCGGTGGAGCTCCAAGAATCGTGAACTTACGAAACGTGCCCCGCATCGCGGGACGCACGATGGCCTTGTAGTTGGACAAATCGGTCGCACTGATGACGCCGTCCCCCCGCTGCATTTCGTCGACCAAAGAATCCGCCAGTGGGCCTTGATAGAAGGCGTTCGGATCGTCAGCGATGACGGTCAACGTTGCGGCCAAGTCGGGCAGGATCATGCGGTCTCCCGCCTGCCACTGCGAACCGTTGGCCTGACCGTAGACGCGTCGTAATTCCGCGTGCTGCGGATCAGTTTGAACACTTTTGCTTAGCAACACACGGTTGATGGAATCCGCCAAAGTGTCCGTCATCTGAAAGCCTTCACTGGCTAACTTGACAGCGGGTATGACAAGATCTCGCCACGGCAGTTTTCCGTATTTTTCATGCGCAACCGCGAGTCCTCGCACCGTCCCCGGAACACCGACAGCTTTGTGCGAATGTGTGCCATCTGTGGCCTGAAACGAAGTGGCGTGCATTGTTGCCGGAGCGGTTTCGCGGTAGTCGATGCACACCGGTGACTTGCCATCGGCCGGCCGGACCATCATGAATCCCCCGCCGCCAATGTTGCCGGCTTCTGGCCATGTGACGGCCAACGCAAACGCAGTCGCCACGGCTGCGTCGACAGCATTGCCTCCGTCCAGCAGAACATCACGCCCAATGCGGCTGGCGATAGCGGATTCGCTGACAACCATTCCAGCGTTGCCGTGATCCACATGAACGCGGTCGTCTCCGAACAGTGTTGCGGGAAAAACTAGCAGCAGGGCAATGCTGGATATGATCAGGACGAGATGTTTCATACGGATCCGGATTTGATTGCAGATTTGAGATTGCAGATTTGAGATTTTGGGGAATCGGCGGCAAGTTGTCGAGCGATGCCCTTCACTACCGTTATCGCCTTAGGCAATTCGCGGATTCCGTGAGTCAGCGCCATTTTGGGCAGATGAACGTTTTTGGTTTCGCCGATGTTACTCCGTGGAGACTCTTTGCACCGCTCTGTTGCTACAACAGAGGAAGACCTCCGAAATCAGCCGATGACGCCCTCGCGTCGCCGGCTGTTTTATTTTGCGAAGTATTCCCGCCGAATCAAGCAGAGGACAGAACAACCGTGGCTAGCGCCGAAACGGCTCACGAATTAACTCACTGACAACCGCGTGGCTGATCGGCCCGGTTCCGTGAAAGCCGAAGCGTCTGGATTGTGGTGCTGTCTGCTCAATCTGAATCACCAGATGATCAGCGGGCAAGACTTCTTCGATGCGGGCCGCCCATTCGACGAAGCAGACCACGTCGGGGTCCAGCAAATACTCTTCGGCACCGATGGCGACAAATTCGTCAACGTCGCCGAGGCGATAGGTGTCGAAGTGAAACACCGGCAGGCGACCATCCGCATACGTTTGCATCAACACAAACGTGGGACTGTTGACGACGTCGGGGTTCATTCCCAAGCCGGCACACACCGCGCGCACAAGATGCGTTTTGCCGGAACCCAGCTGGCCGTTCAGGGCAATCGTCAAGCCGGATCGCAGCGCGTCCGCGAGGCGTCCGCCGAGCGTGGCAGTGTCGTCTTCGGAATGACTATCGAACACGAATTCTGCCATTGTGACTACGCCAGCAGCGTTTCTTCCGTAAGAACTTCCAGCAGCTCTGCGTTGATTTCGAGTGCCGGATTCGTCGTGGCTGCGACCTTAACCATTTCACAGATCCGCGACAATTGAGCGGGCGAACCTTGGCAACATTCGACGATCGCGGCCAGACCATCTGCGGTCACAGTGTCGATGTCCGCAGAGCCCAGCATGCCTTTCACGAATGCTTTTGAGTCCTGATCAGTCAGTTTGGTCAGCTGGACTTTTAAGGCCGACAATTGTTGCCAAGCAGCAGGCAGCACGCTTTCGGCCGTCGCGATGACCGACACTCCGCCACCGGTCTGCTGGTTGATCGCCGACAGAAACTGAACCATCAGGCTCAAATCTTGCCCCGCACGATGCAGGTCATCCAGTAACACGATTGTCTGATGCTTGCAGACAACGCGTCCGGAAATTTCGTCTCGAATGGCATTCATCATTTGGCTGCGACTTTGCCCTTCGCCGGGGATGATCGACAAACCGCCGCACAGGTGCCACAGAAATGCGTCTTCGTCCAATGCCGCGACGTTGATCATGACCGACGAATGGCCAAAACGTCGGCACTCCGCCTGAACACGATTCAGCACGCAGGTTTTTCCCAAACCCCGTTCACCCAATAACAGCACAAACGGCTCGCCCTGTTCGGCGACGTACATCAGGCGATTGTGCGCTTCTTCATGAATGGCACTCTCGAAGTACCACAACTTATCTACGCTTTGACCAAACATCTGTCGGTTTCCAGTTTTTGAGTTCCGAAGCGAGTGCCATGACGATTGCGATGGCAGTCATCTAGCGTTCTGCAGCCAATTGCGACAACTCGCTGGGCAGCATAGAACCACTTATCGGCATATTGGGCGTATTCCGACCACACAAAACCGGCTTGTCAGCCATGAGATGGGCTGAGTGGGTCTGAGCAAAACTGCAGGGAATTCATGACCACAGCTGCCCCAGCAGGCGGCAGTCCCTTTCGGAATCTGCAGATTCTGCGACACTGCCGTCGATTCGTCAGATTTCGCCAGCAGCCAGCGATATTCTGTGATCACTCCCGCACAGAACCTGCATTCCTGTCGGAATCAACCAGCCAGTCTCACCTAGTGCAGGTTGCCTTATCTGCGATTTTTTTTTATGAACGATTCGAAATGACGGAACTCAGCTACCAATCCGCCGGCGTCGACCTGAAATTGTACGAACAGGCGATGAAAAAGCTGCCAGCGCTGATGCAGAGAACGCATACGCCCGGCGTCATGGAGCTACCCGGCGGTTTTGCGGGGCTGTTTCGCTTGAGTGCTGAGCGGCAATGGAAAGATCCGGTGCTGGTTTCGGGCACGGACGGTGTTGGCACCAAGATCAAGCTGGCCATCATGATGAATCGCTTCGACACCATCGGTATCGATCTGGTTGCGATGTGCGTCAACGATTGCCTGTGCCTTGGCGCGACTCCGCTGCTGTTTCTGGACTATATCGCGATGGGCAAAGATAACCCAGTGTTGCTTGAGCAACTGGTGCGGGGAGTCAGTGACGGCTGCATGCAGGCTGGGGCGGCGTTACTCGGCGGCGAAACGGCCATCATGCCCGATCTTTATCGCGATGGTGACTTCGACATGGCTGGATTCTGTGTCGCTGCCGCAGACCGCATCGAACTTGTCAGTGGCAAAGAACGGATTGCTGTCGGCGATGTGTTGATCGGTGTTCCGTCTTCCGGCTTCCACAGCAATGGCTTCAGCCTGATTCGGAAGGCTGTCTTCGACCATGCGGGACTCACGGTTGACGACACCATCGAAGCACTCGGAGCTTCCGTGGGAGAAACACTAATGACCCCCACGCGGATCTATTCAGAAACCGTTGCCAAAGTGCAAAAGGCCATCGGCAATCTGGACCTGCACGGAATTGCTCACATCACCGGTGGTGGTCTGTGCGAGAATCTCGAACGCATTCTGCCGGACGGCGTCGAAGCCAAAATGTCACGTTCGGCCTGGCAGGTGCCGGCCGTGTTTCAGTGGTTGCAAGGGCTGGGCAATATCGCGGACGCCGAAATGGACCGCGTCTTCAACATGGGGATCGGATTGGTTCTGGCGGTCCCCGCGAACGTCGCAGAAGCCGTGCAGTTCGCAAGCTCAACCCCAGAATACCAATCCGTCGTGTTAGGGAATATCGTCAGTGCCGAAGGCCCCGGCAAGGCCCAACTTTCGGCCTAAACGCAGACTAAACGCGATCGTCGCTTTCCGTGAATGTCTTATGACAGCTTCCACCCACCTGCTTCGCCAATGCTGGTTTTTGGCCGGCCCGACGGCTGGAGGAAAGTCGGCGTCCGCGCTGGCTTTGGCCGAGCATTTGAACGCCGAAATCGTATCCATGGATTCCATGGCCGTCTATCGTCGGATGAATATCGGCACGGCCAAGCCGTCGCCTGACGAACAAGCTCAGGTGCCGCATCACCTGATTGATATTGTCAATCCCGACCAAGAATTCAGCGTCACAGATTTCGTCGCCAAGTCGTGGACAGCCATCCACGACATCATTGGCCGTGGCAAGACACCCCTGTTTGTGGGCGGCACCGGGTTGTATCTGCGATCAATGCTGCGAGGTGTCTTTGATGGTCCCGAAGCCGATTGGGATCTGCGACGGGAACTCGATCAATCTCTACAACGGCGCGGAACGCAATGGCTGCATGCTGAGCTACGCAAGGTGGATGAAGTCACGGCAAATCGCCTGCATCCCAATGACACTCGGCGCGTCATTCGAGCGATCGAAGTCTACCGTGTCACGGGGCAGCCACTGTCTGTCCAACAAAACCAACCGCCCCTGCCGCTGGAACAGCGTCCGGCCGCCGTGTTGTGGATCGATCCGCCGCGACCATGGCTGTACGATCGCATCAATCAACGTGTGGACATCATGCTGCGGCAAGGACTTCTTCAGGAAACACGGCAACTGCTGCAGGAATCTCCGCCGCCCGGCAGAACGGCGCGCCAAGGTTTAGGGTATCGCGAAATGATCGCTCACTTAGAAAACGGCCGACCGTTGAACGACTGTGTCAATCAGGTCAAGACCGGCACTCGTCAGTTTGCGAAACGACAACACACCTGGTTTCGCAACTTGGAAGAATGCACCAGCGTTTCGATTCAGGGGAATGAATCGGCTGCTCAACTGGCCAGCATTTTACTCGAACATCGCTGCGATAATTGGCAAAACGAAAGGTAGCGGAAGGGCGCA
>Ga0075117_1001352_pt1 | contig 15126 bp, 13 predicted proteins | sample AntAceMetag02UKJ_FD_69789 | JGI IMG/M metagenome (GOLD analysis project Ga0075117, IMG submission 69789) | Saline lake microbial communities from Ace Lake, Antarctica - Antarctic Ace Lake Metagenome 02UKJ | ecosystem: Environmental > Aquatic > Non-marine Saline and Alkaline > Saline | place... | reverse complement strand
CATTAATCAAGTCATCAGTTTGGTAACAGTGCACAGGCATAGCTATCCGATGAACTGCAATATCATCGATATAGTTGATAACATTAAACCAATCTAGCAAATCCAGCGTATACATTTGATTTTTAAAACTTTGCACATGTATTAAAAACGTATCGCCACGTTTTTGATTACCGCTAGGAAAACAGTGAATCATTTCGCGTTGGCTTTCTGCTGGATGCCATGTAAAGTCAAAGTCTAGGTAGTCACACACACTACTAGTAATCCAAACAAATTCAGTTGTGGCTAAATTTACAATACGCTTGAATACTGTTAAGTGATCAGAAACATATCTGGTACTTTTAATATCAGGGTGTTGTTGTTTAAGTTCTGCTAACTGCTCTTGGCTACCGGGATTCATAAAATCCATGTAAAAGATTTGTGTAGCGTTAGTTCGAACTTTTTGACTATTGCAGTACTTTATTCCTGCGGTGCCTTTGTATACCGGGCCACCTTCTCGTTGATGCTGAGTAGGGAAACGGTATTCGTATGGTTCCTCAACTGAATCCGGATGCCATGTAAAGTCAAAGTCTGTAGTATCGCATCTGCTAGGTATTGACCATTTATCCATATCTGCAAGACGCTGTACAGCCTGCTCGTTCCTGAAGTGATACTCTTTATTGTTGGCCGTCCACTTTCGAGCAAAATACACATCGCCGTTACGTTGCCACTGACTTGGAAAAACATGCACCTGGTCTTTTTCCCACGGAGCAGGTTTCCAGTCAAAATTGAATTTTGTATAATCGTTGTTGCTGTGTATATACCAAAAGAATTCAGTGCGACTTTGTGTTGCTGCATCTTCTAAACTTACAGCAGATTTTTCAAAGACAAACAGACCCGATTTTTTATCTTGATAAAATACGTCAAACATTTAATTGTACCACAGGTATGTTGCATTGTTCCAGGAACTCTATACCTGTGCTATCTCTATACGTTGTTCTGTAATACACACTGCTGATACCGCTTTGATAAATCATTTTGGCACAATCGTGACACGGTGCATGTGTGATAAACATGCTAGAGCCTTCGCTACTTTCGCTACTACGTGCAACTTTGCTGATGGCATTCATTTCTGCATGTAGGACTTGGGGCTTTGTTTTTAATACAGGTTCCCCTTTGTGTACGCCTATTTCATTTTCACAATTATTGTCCCACCCGCTGGGCATACCGTTATAACCAATACTGATAATTCGATTGTCTTTAACAATGATAGCGCCCACTTTAGCTCGTCTTGCGGTACTGCATTCAGCAAATGTTTCTGCCGTTTTCATATAAGCATTTAGATGTTTAGATTTCATATCTTGTTATTATACTATAAAGATTCAGACAAATCTAGTCATTATACTAAATCTTTTTAAATTTGGTGACACATCAGAATGTCTACCATGCATCACTCCGGTTGCTTGATCAAACATCCAACCAAAGTTATTTCTGTACGGCAATTGGAATAACACTTGTTTATCATCGTTGTATATTGTAGTGCCGTTAAACGGTTCTGTCTTGTCTGTCAGGTACATCTGCATCAAGTACGTGCCGCCGCCGGGTCCTTCAACGTGCGGTTCTAGTATTCCCATGCCAGTAAGGTCTACCCACATCGTCGCAGATTCAAACTGCATTCTATAGTTTAATCGATCCTGCATCTGCTCACTCAGTGAGTGGTAGAAGTCGGTTAATATCGAATCGAAATACTGTGTATTTTTAAAAATGTATCTTTTATTAGTCCATTCTGCTGCTTGCCACTCTGCAGAATCTTCAGAAAAATTTTCACAAACAGCCGTTAACTTATTTAGGATATCAGCAGGATAGAAATTGTCAAACAGATATACACTATTTCCATTAGGCAACTGCGTAGCAGAGACTTCCACTTTAACTAAAAACCTTTACACCGTATAATTGTTCAAACCTATCTGCATCACCGCGGTCATTTACCATGGGCTCACCGCGTATATTAAGGCTGGTATTCAGCAGCATAGGACAACCGGTTAGTACGAACCAGCGTTCCAGTAATTCCCTTATGCCTGAACCATCTTTGGGCACAGTTTGCACGCGACTGGTGCCATCAGCGTGCACAATGGCAGGGAATTTATCTGGGAACTTACACACCGCGGTGGATTGCATGTATCTGCTGTCAGCAAAACCTGCAGGCATGTCAAAGTACTCTGATGCCTGTTCTTCCAGTATCACTGGTGCGAATGGTCTGAACTGCTGTCTTCGTTTGATTTCGTTGACCCGGTCCTTAATGTCTGCACCCCTAGGATCAGCAAGTAGACTGCGATTACCCAGAGCCCTGGGCCCGAACTCTGCTCGTCCACTAGCAACGCCACAAATACCATGGGTGATAAGAGCATCAAGTAAATCATTAATGGGATAAGCCCCAGGGATATTTGTTCCGAGGAAGGCGTCGGTCCAGTTGAGCCTTTTTCCGTAAGCCAGCGCAGCAGCACCAAGGCTACTGCCAGCATCACCAGGATTAGGCATAATCCATATATTATCAAAATAATCTCCCAAATTTCTATTAGCACTGCAATTTAGTGCAACGCCGCCCATGTACACAAGATTTCGGCTCCAGCCAAAGTCTGTTGCTCTGCGCATCACATTGTATATTAAATTCTCCGCCAATGCTTGAGCCCCTGCCGCAATATCCATATCGTCAACACCTACCAGATAATTTGCATCGACGCCGAGGTGTAAATTTTCAAAAAACTCAATATTGTATTCGTCTGATATCAAATCGTGCTTTAGCAAATTACTCCAACCCGGGCGCCCGTATGCGGCCATACCCATTAGTATGTATTCTTCATCCAATGGTTTCAGACCAACACGCTGTGTCATTGCACTGTAGAACAACCCAATACTGTGCGGGTAGCGTTGTCCCCAAAGTTTCTTATAACGTGCTTGACCGTATTTATCATACTCTGCACCCCATATTGATATTGTGTCTAGTTCACCAATTGCATCTATCACAACCACTGTTGCTTTGGCATAGGGACTGGTTTGAAATCCGGCAGCGGCGTGACTGAGATGATGGGACATATATCTTCTAGGACATTGTAATAATGACTGTCGATGAACAGGATCAGATACATGTTTACGCAAATACTGACCCAAAGTAAAATTACCAAAATTAATTGCTTCATTATATTGTCCCGAATAAAGTTGCTGTAGTTTTTTAACCCACGGCCGTTCGTAGTATGCTATTTCATCAGGCAAGCCGTGCGCCAATGCCGCCGAAATTATATCATCGTTTAAATGAGCATCATTTTTACGCTTGCTGTAACGTTCTGCATGGCCGGCAAACAAAATAGACCCTCGCGAGTCTATCATGCTGATAGACGCGTCGTGGAACCCAGCGCTGATACCTAGATATTTTTTTAATATCATTTGTAGATAAATGGATCTCTCTTGCGCAGCTCTTTGAGTTTTTTACGGTAACGAATCTCTAATCGAATTTTGTTAATTATTCTTCTTAACCAGTTCATAAAATTTATCTTTCATTAATTCGGCAGCAGCGACATGCGCTTCTTCCAAAGGGTGTGTTGTGCCCATCTTGTATTTATTGAAGTCGGCCCACTGGTAGAACCCTAATGGTGTAGTATTTGAGAATATATACCAATTGTCAAACTCAATTTGTTTATGTAAATTTGTACAAAATTCTTCTTTATGTTCTAATGTATAGTTTAACAATATATCCGTGCTTGCGCAGGTAAACAAATATCCGATATTATTAGTTTTTAAGTAATTTTGCAGATACACAATTTCTTTAAGACTACTGTACACTTCCCAGTACTCGGACCCACCTACATGTTTATAAAATGTTTTGGCAAACTCATACATACCAGTACGTTTTGCTTGTTCCCTGTGGTTAATATGATGATTGAGTATTTCGTCGTTGTTATTTTTAAAATCTTTTAAAAATTCATCATTGTTGTCTAATGCAGTCCAAGGAGTGATGGCGTACCAGTTACCAGTGCGCTGATTAGTATCGTAATCAAATCTAAATTCGTATCTACCAGGGAAAGTCCAACTCACAATGACAAAAATATCTTTTTGTTTATTATTTTCACAGTGGTTTATTACTGTTCTTGAAATTGAATCATTTGCATACCCGGGCCACGCTACGCACTGATATTCGTTACCCATGGCTAATAGTGCAGGGAACGTAGTCTTACTGTGAGTTTCGTTACAGTCTGCCAGTTCGCTGCCGTATACAAAACTGTCGCCTCCAGCTAATATTGTTAAGGCCATAAACTCTTTATCTGTTGGTGTGTATAATCGGCATCTGTCCAGTTATAGTCGTATGTTGCAGATTGTGTACTAGTCGAAATGCTACGGATATTTAATCTGCCAGAGAGTTGGCTCCATATAATGTTAACATCAACAGTGCCGAATGTTTTTTCTAAATTAACTTGTCCTATCTGCGGATGCCCTATGGTCAGACTTTTGTCTTCTGGATCAAAGTGATTGGCTGTTAGCCATTCTTTGAATTCTTTAAATTTTTTTTGTTGCCAATCATACAAAGAAGTCTGAATTCCCCATTCGATATCAAAGTCTCCAGCTGCTTCTGTTTGGCTACGCAGTGTAGTAGTTGTTAATTCATCGATTCGGCTATCACAGCCTTCGTCGTTAAACACTTCCCAATGATGCTTGCCAATTGCTTTGTTGACCCCAACAAACACTCCACCTAACGGGCGCCCGATTGTTTCAACTCCGAATAGTTTGTGGTCTTCCTCATCTAGAGTAAACCGTGGTGCATGCAACCAGCACATCAGTTGACTGGGTCTACGCCATTCAGGCGCCTCAATTTCTTTTCTATAACTTAACGCCCACGATTCGAACTCGTGGCACAGTAAATTCAATTGTCTAATATGCCATTTAGTCTCGTAATCTGCACGATTATAATATTCTGTCATATGCCCGCTAGTGCCTTGCAGGTCCTCAAAATATCGATGTAATTGATTCATTTTATCATGAACAAGATTTCTAACACTGCCCCGTTCAATTGATGGGTCATCTGACACACAGTTCTCCACGGAAAAATGGTCATCTATATTGTAACCCAAATTTGCTCGATTGATGGCACTTATAGATTTGTTTATCAGATCTGATATGTACCAGCCGTTACGATCAGTATTAACAAAACCATGAAAGCAATAATTTTTTTCTAGATGATATTTGTTTTGAATAAGATGATCAAGAGCAGCCAACCATTTACGACTCAATGAATTGTCAAATATATCTATATAAACTGTTAACGGGTCGACACTGTCACCTGTTAATTCTATTTTAATTTCGTCAAGCAATTTCATTCCACCATTTAAATACGTTGGGCCGTTTGCTTAATATTTCTGCAAACGTTGTTTTTTGATTTCTAATCTCTTCTAATTTTAACACACGTTGCTTGCCTTTTGCAATACCTTCTGCGTATTCATCAGGCCATTGTTCTTCAAACGTGGGTCTAGTTTTCAGCTGGACAAGTATGTTCCGTAGTTCGCCAGGACCCGTCAACTGGTCAATCAATTCGTCTATCCAAGGCTCTAATAACCTTCTAGGTAGTGCTAGCGGCGACATAACTATATCCGAGCTGAAACTAAAAACTACCTTTGCTAATATATCTACATTCAGCTCTTGGGCAAGTCGTTCAATGTTTCGGACTTCGAACATTCCTGGGAGGGTGAGAGTGAAGTCAATTCGCATCTGACGTCTATGACACTGGCTTTCACATCCTTTACGGAAATTAGCAAGCCATTGGTCATAATCAAGGCCTGTTCTAATGTACTCTCCAATTTCGCCGGTGCCATCAAGGCTTGCGCAAACCTGCCAATCACGAAGCCCGCTAAGAATGTGATCAAACAGATCAATACCTTTATAACTAATTCTACTGAGATTTGTGTTGTATCTTGCATAAACAGTTTTACCATCTCCTAAATCTATAATTCTTTTCATATAGCGCCAATGTTGTTCATACATGAGTGGCTCTCCACCTACCCAATATACTTCTTCAACACGGTGTTCCTCGACGGCTTGATTAAATTCTGCCTCTATTTTTTCTGATTGAAACTTCTCAATTTGTTTTTTGACTTCCGGTACCATCCAAGTGTTTTTAGGATTAGCATAATTGATCATATTATGTTGTCGTTGTTCACTTTCCCAGGAACTAGACAACATATCGCCGCACATACGGCACTTAAAATTACACAAGTTTGAGAATCGGTAATCCCAACTAACTGGCTTCATTGTGGTGTAGCCAGTGGCATCAGTACTTGCTACTGCTTGTAAATATTTATGGCCGAACAACGAATCAAAATAACTACGGTAAACGCTGGTATTCAATAGTTTATCATTACATACTTCACACTCAGGTAATGTTTCTCCGGCCAGCATACGACGACGGACACTACGCATATGTTCGCTATTCCAATGCTCTTCCAACGTCAGCGGAATGTATTTCCCTGTGCCAGACTTAGTGTCGATGTATTGTTGGAAATTTTGTGCAGGCTCACGTGAGGCACAACACATCCTGCGTTCTGTTTGAGGGCTCAAGTATGTGTGTACAAATGGCGCCATGCATAATGTGTCGGGTTTATTCATTTATTAATTTGAAATAATATTCGGCTACTGCTCGATGTATTGTGTTATCTTCTATATGGAAATAAGGTCTGTGTTTTTTTGTGTGTACAAAATTCCATAAATTCAATACACTTTTATGTGTTAAATAGTTTTTGAAATACACTTTGTCTTTAGTGCCACTAAATTTTGAATTTTCAAATCCGCCTTGATCATAAACAAATGATATAGAGCTCTGCACTAATCTAGATAACACACCTTCTATTATAATTTCATTTTTGTAAATAGTCAAGTCAATATCAAAAAATTCCGTATGATATTGCTTTAACAATTGCAATTGATATTCTGCCAATATTGTAGTTTGATCTAAACTGAATACACTATAGCTGGTTAGATCGGTTGAATCTGATTTATTTGTAATATCGGTAAATCGGTCACTGATCAATTTACCAACTTTATTTGTATGCAATACATCTTCCCGAGTACTAGTAGTCATTAAGTAAATAATATAATCAGCATCTTCGGCTATTGCTCGATCAATTTGAGTAGATATTTGTAAATTACTAGCACAAACTCTGCATAAATTTTTGACTATGTACTTGTTTTTCAATAGCTCACTTAGTAGATCAACCCAACACAATCCGTATTCCGGATCCGGATAACCAAAACTATCACCACAGATGTAGAGGGACTTCATTAAAATAGTTATCCATACTATTGAATATATCTTCTTTTTTATACTTTTGCGGCATTGTATTATATTGTTGTGTAGGGCTTGCTGAATTTCCTAAAATCTTTCCGGGAAAGAATCGATCAACAATTTCCTGATTTACAATAGGTTCACTGAATAAATTAATTTCTTTTTCTGTACTAGTTACGGCATAATCAATATCTGTTTTTAAATTTGTTAAATCATAATACTGCACAGCCGTTTGAGGATTAAGTTTTTCCAAATATTGGTCGTGTTTTAAATCAAATAGAATATTTTTTCTAATAGTAGGATGTATTAGTGTGGGCATTCTGATAATAGTACTATTATCTAAATTATTCTGAACCCAGCCCTCTAATATTTTCCTATTCATCCCATATCTGGTATTGGGTCTAGCAATTGTGTCTATTGTGCTTAGTAAAATAAATTTTTTAATTTTTGTTTTTCTAAGATGATCTATTAGAAATAGAATCATTTCTAAATCATCCTGCACATTAGTTTGTACTGCTAGTCTATTTCCCGTTGGCGCTGCACATATTACTAACTCGAATTCAGTTTTGGGAATTGAGATAACATTGTTTGTGTTGTAATAGTTGTCAAATTTGACCATAGATTTAACTATAGAACCTAAAAAGCCTGAATGGCCGATTAATCCTGTATTACCCATATGCAAACTCCACGACAGGATCTATAATCTCTTGTTGGATTATTTTGTCTATTAATTGTTGATTATAAAACAAATTGTAATTGTGTTCTAACTTTTCCATTGTCACGTTATCAGTAAATAATTTATTATTTTTAATAAATTCACTGTGCAATCTATCAACTTCCCTCATTATCATATTCAATCTTTTTGTGTTATCTACTTCCAAATTATAAGACTCATCGATTATATTTTCAAAAGATTCAAATCCCAACATTTTTAATCTGTCTAAGATGTTATATGGAGCCCATGCTATAAACACATGTTTGAAAGCTAACGGTTTTAAAATTTTTTCGCTATAAAATCTCGGGTCACCAATTCCAGTTTCCACAACAAGACTAAAATTAGTTCGATTGTACCAATCTGCATTTACATATCGTTGCCAGCCCGGGCTACCTGACCAAGTTTTATCGTCGTGCATAACAACGGTATCACCAGGTATTTGTATACCTTTATCCAAATAACTTATATAAGCAACATCATGATATTGTTTTATATTTTCATAGATTGTATTTCGGTGATCTCTATTCTGATTCATTAAGCATAAAAAAAATTTGTCAGGATCCGAGTTAAAGACAATGTCTTTATATCCGCAGGCAATATACATTAGTGCTTCATTGGGGAATATAAAATTATTACTGCGCAACATTAAAATATTATCGCTGCGATGCGAGTAACCAAAGTGATCCCAAAGATAATCCATTATTAATGGAAATCCTGCATCTAACACTTGCTCTGCCCAATCAATTATATTTTCTGGACTGCTGGCCCAAAATATATGAGTAGCAGGATCGTAGTCAGAAAATGCACAGTCGACTCCCATTTGTTCTACATTAAAGTGTTTTTCAAAATACGGGCGCCAGAACTTTACCACAGGAATAGCCGGACTTGAATTTTTAAGTAAAATTGTTTTCTTACTCATATCCCATAGCCTCGGCTATCTCAGGGTGCGTATCCATGAAGTTTTGTTTACGATATGCATCAGTGCGTTGCATTTTAAACAAAAACTCGGTCCCATCACTGCCGGGACCGTTATCAATAAATTTTATTACATTATCAATTTCTTGTTGATAAAACTCCGACTTCCAGAATGTATTTTTAAGTTTGTTTAACACTAATTCTCTCGCCGACGGAGTCATGTGAGCAATACTCATTTCTTCTGGGCTGTGCATCATGTTAAAATAAATGCTGTCAAACGATTTAGTTTTTGCCCAATCTAATAACTCGTCTAGATAATATACATTTTGAATGTTTACTGTAAAACAAAGTTGGGTAGTGATGTTTGGGGCATCAACATCCCTTGCAAAGTGTACACCGTCGATTATTTCATTTGCTTTGTCCCAATCAGCTCCGTAACGTTCATATTCAAACCGCTCGCCTACATTGTCAACACTAAATGCAATATCAACACGTCCGAAACTTTCCCATAATAGAGATTTTTCAAGTCCCAAAACATCAATAGTTGCATTGGTATTGTAGTGTATGTCGATATGTTTGCTTTCGCCTGTTGCCACCGCATACTTTAACAAGTCCCAGTGTTCTTGTATTAGCCAAGGTTCTCCCCCGGTAAACTCAAAGTATCTGATGTGCGGCAATAACTTTTTAAGATTTTCCCAAAAGTTTGGAGATTCTTCTGGCCACTTACCTTGTTTAAGCCAAGTGTACGCGATATGTTCTTTTTTATTAGAACCTTTGGGCATATAATCCAATTCTTCAGCTGCCCACTTGCTGCTGCTCCAACTACCGCATATGCGACATTTTAAATTGCAAATGTTGCCTAATTTTAAATCCAAAAACCACAATTGGTCCGGAGTATCATTTTGCCAGTCAACTTGTGGATACAGTTCTTTCAATCGCACACGACTATGAATACGCTTGCTGTCTCTGCCAGCAGCTTCTTCGTCCCAACAAAGTTTACAAGTAGCAGGTTTTTCACCGTTACGCATCTGTCGGCGCATATTTTTCATGTATTCGCTCTGATATGCTTCTTGCAATGTATTTGTTCTCAAGTCGATTCCGACAATATCTTCTCTGGCTAAACAGCAGGGCCGGGCAGTTCCAGTAGGACTTGCTTCAATACTGATCCAAGGTAGCATGCAAATTGATTCAGGTAAATTCATTTTAGCCTCGCTAGCTCTGGGAACGTATCCCAAAATTTCTCATTACGAAGTTTGTCTAGGATGTAGATTTCTCTTTTAAACTTTTCAAAGTCATGACTATTGTCTGTTGCTCGCATCATATTTAATAAACTTTTATACCCGTTGGTTGCACGTTGCAAAGTGTCTTGTGGTTCTAGCCAGGCTATATGGGCTTCGTATGCAGGGTACACAACTTCTTCTTTAAACCACATTGGCAGTATGTCAATTCGATACCACGCGGGCCCTTGTAGAACATTGATGTTAAAATCTTTAGCAGTGATTAACCCTTTTGCTACCCAGTCTTTATGAAAGTCTAGTATATGTAACACATTCATCGCACTAACAGTAGCACTAACATAAAAATCCACATGTGGTGCTTCTTCCATCATATACCTGCGATTATCTTCAGTTTGCTGCCAGTTTGTTCCTTTGCGTATCAATTCTGCTTGTGGACCCATACCATCCAAACTTGCACCAACGCTGACACTCTTAAAGTTTTTCCAGTATTCGAATACGTGCTTGTCTTTATAACGCAGCTCACTGAAGTTGGTGTTGTACTGTACACGCACATCCGTTTTGCCTAGTTCAATCAACTTCTCCAGCATGAAGTAATGCTCCTTCATGATAAGTGGCTCACCGCCTGCAAAGTAAACTTGTTCTAGATGCGGTAAGTGGGGCAACATCTGATTAATCATGTCATCTTCATCACCAGTGGTATACTCGATCCGCTGCATCTCTCTGCCCAAAACGTCGGGCTTTTTATTATATAGTTTAACGTGATCCTTGTACCAGTTGCTGCTAAAGATAGGACCGCAGCTTCTACAACTCATGTTGCACAAGTTACTAAACCGTACATCCCAGTAACGCAGTTTAAATTCCGCATGCTCACCATCAGCAGTTGTATTTTCTACTTCCTTGATGAGATGCCCATAGTTTCTATTAGAGTCGTTGCGCATACTAAAGAAACCGTTGGTCTCTTGCTCGTAGCATTTAGTACACTCCTTGCACTCTTTGCCAGCTAGCATGTTCTTTCGCATATCTTTGTACTTGTCTTGGTTCCAGACTTCTTCCATGGTGTTTTTACGCAGGTCACCAACTGGATGCCAATAATCAGCAAGACAGCAAGGGTATGCTCTGCCATCTGGGAAGGCGTGCATATGCATCCATGGCAGCATACAGAACGATTTACTACCCATGAGTAAGCCAGCTTCCTTTTCTGTTAATTGTTCTTTGTCGATAAAGTAAGGAGCCTTTGACATGTAGTCATAGTTTTTGTAAAATTCTTTTATTGTTTTTTCTTCGCTCATAGAGTGTTGTACCAGTTAGACAAAGCAGGAAATGCAGTAGCGAACTCTTTGTTCCTACGCACATCGTACTGTGAATAGAATTCCTTAAAATCATTGTGCAACTTGGGCATGTCAAATGCTTCACTGTGAGGAGTTTTAACTACATCCAGGTAGTCTATCAATCTGATAACATGGTTAATTTCATGCTCGTGCATGTAGTCCTGGGCTCGATGCTTATCTAGCCAATTTATCAAATTATTTTTATACTGGATACGTATGTCGTCTGGTAATACCAGCGCACTTTGAAAACTAGGAAATCTTAAGATATTTAGCGTAAAATTTGGATAGTCTTTTCCATGCTGTTTTTTCAGTTCCACTAGTTGGTCTAAAAACTCTGGCAAACTATCTAAGCATAATGCATTAACCGTACACATCACATGCATACCTCGAAATCGTTTGCTCTCTATTAGCTTAACAACGTTTTTCATCCACTGTTCATAGTCCAGTCCATCGCGAATATACTCTGCTTGGGTACCAACTGATTCGTTGCTGGTATATAAGTCAATCTCCAAACCGTCAACGCTGGCAATTAATCTATCAATATCGATGTTAGGACCAAGGTTGCTGTTGATGGCAAGACGTGTTGTGCTCTTACCTCGGTTCTCTTTGAACCAGTCAATCAGCTTCCAAGTTTCTCCACTCATTAACGGTTCGCCGCCGGTGATGCGTAGTTCTTTTAGAGTTCGGTGCAGGTCTGTTTCCCACCATTTAAAAAATGCATCTACATACGGATTAGGTTGACCAAACTTAAACAGTTGGCTACTATCATGAGCATGAGTGAAATGATTACGACCGTCTGAAACCAATCCAGTGTATTCCCCGTGCTTACGAATGTCATTGACCCAAGTAGTGCTAAAAGCGGGATTGCAGTAACTGCAAGCAAGCTGACAAGTACGGTCAAATGCGATTTCCAAGGTTTGTAAATCAATATCTGTATCTGCTGGTGTTCTTGCTGCATAAGATAAATCCTCTTCTGAATAAATTTTAGTTTTGTAAACTCTGTCACTGATATTGTCCCTGCCGATGTCTTCAATTTTCCAGCAGTATTCGCATCCACTGGGCCGTTCGCCTTTCTGCATCTGCTCACGCTCCATCTTTTTCTTTTGTGTGTTGTGCAATGCTTTGGGATTTGCAAGAACCGCAGACACTTCTACTTTGTGAGGCAATGGATGGTGGCAACTGGTTGTCATGCCGCTGCCCAGCCAAATAGTAGCATTGTACCACTTGGCTCCGCAGAAAGATTCTGACTTGATGTCAATTACTCTGCGTTTATATTCTAAATCTGTTTCTTTAATTGACATATTTTCTACAGTCCTCTAGTAGAGGTAAATGATCTTTTAATAATACTTTTCTACTATCATCTAATAGATCGTTGAATTCGAAAAATTTAGCAAGCATTTCAGGATCAATTTGAGTTTCGGTACATTGCTTCACTGCATAATCAATAACTGATGCAAAATTTTTATTTGTTTTATAAAATGGAAGTGTTTTTATCTTATTAAAATTTTGCAATACTTCATCTTTGTTTGGAAATAATTTAAGTTGTTGTACTTCTGGTGAATGTAAAATGTTTGGCAATACATCCGACTCCGGATAGTTATCACTTATCCATTTAAATGTTTCGTAGCAATCTGAAATATTGTAAATGGATAGGGTTACATTAAACTCTAACTTATGGTTTGATATTTTACACAACTCAGCGATGTTGTTTACAAATTTATCCCATTTAATCGGCCAACGTGTATATGTGAGTTTTTTACCAATTGCGTCAGTACTTATAGTAAACATTAAGTTTGTGAATCTTTGTGCTAATTCCGCAAATTTTTCAGGCAACACAGCGGCATTGGTATTAACAACGATTTCTTTATCCAGTAAATTTTTATTTTTCAATAATTCTAATGTTTTTATAAAATCGGAATGTATTAACGGTTCGCCGCCTGCAACATATATACGCTTAGAATCAATAATTTTTTGATCTGATATAAATTGTGTATCGGTATTACCGATTTTAATTTTAGTTAATCCAAGTTTATAGTATTCTGCATCTATTAAGTTACTGTTGGCTGGACTACAAATCCTACACATAGCATTACACTTGTTGCTTAACCTGATATCGTAATATACGACTTTTTGTTCTGTTAAATCTTGTATTGTTTTTATATTTAAACGTCTGGCCCAATATGACGATAAGAGCATTCTATCACTGATGATATTATTTTCTTCTAGTTTATGGCAATAGCGGCAAGTATCGTGTAAGTCGCCAGTTGTCATGTATTCTTTTAGTTCTTCCATAGGAGGAAAGGAGCGTTGCAAACAACAACTATTAGTTTCACCAGCGTTTTTATGAATGGCAATCCATGGCATAACGCAGATTGCGTTATTTTTATTAATTATGTTTAAAAAATTATTTTTAAATTCGTCATTCATGTATTCAACGTAAAATCCTGCAGATTCTGCAGAAGATACAAACATGCCGGTTTTATAAAAATCATATCCGGCATCGTAATCGTTTTCAGTATCATCTAAGAATACAAACGACACCTGTGCAGGATCGAAAACTTCTATTAATGTATCCAAATTGATGTCGTACACACTTGTATGGTAAACGCCGGTTGCAACTTTAGTATCTCGATCATAAATGTATAAAAAATCTTTTTCGTTTTTAATAGCAATTAGCTCGGCTTTCACTGACGAAAATTCTTTACCTGATCCGATACATAGTATAATATCACTGTTGTGCATGGTAGTTACATATATTCCAAAATTCTTTCATCTCAGGAAACGTAGTTAAAAAATCGGTTCCTCGTCGAGCATCGTGTTCTTTAAAAAATCGTGCAAAGTTTGCTCTTTGCATTATAACATATTCTGAATCCAATTTACAACCTTCTTGCATATAATCGATTACTCGTTGTAATCTATGCATCTCATAATCTTTAAATCCTTTGTAGAGATTGTCATGTTGTTCAGTTTTACTACACATAAATGCCCAGGCTTCTTCTAGCGGGTCAGTATACTCTTCTGGCAGTATCTGCACATTCTGCCAGGCAGGCTGCCGTAAAATCGGAGTATCAAACCAAACACGCTGATACGTGTTACTATACAATTGCCTGAGTCCGTGGATTCCATTTATAAGCTCGTGTAATCCTGTTACATTTAGTGTATTCATAGTAATAATGAATGTTAAACTACTACGATTAGGTACTTCGGTTAGGAAACGATTTACATTATGCCAAACACGTTCAAAGTTCAAACCGTGTCTACCGTACTCAGCACGTTCAAACATTGCATCCAGGCTAACGTACTGCATGAAGTGTTCTAAGTATTTTGGTTCGTTGCTGGTCATCTGTTTAACATAGTCCAAATACTTTTCGAACAAACTATCCTCTACACTAAAGTTACTGGTTACATTCAAATGCAATTTAGGGCTAGGATTTGCCAGCACATGATCAAAAACACGGTAGGTATTTTTATCCATGAGAGGCTCACCGCCCGTCATTCTAAAATGTTCTAGTGTTGGATAGAGTTCGGGCCACCACTTCCAAAAGGCATCAACGTATGGATTGTCTTCTCTTGCTGGAATAGGTCGATTACGTCCGGTAAAATGACTAGGGTCGTTGTGTATAGGAGTAG
>Ga0075117_1001348_pt1 | contig 15136 bp, 10 predicted proteins | sample AntAceMetag02UKJ_FD_69789 | JGI IMG/M metagenome (GOLD analysis project Ga0075117, IMG submission 69789) | Saline lake microbial communities from Ace Lake, Antarctica - Antarctic Ace Lake Metagenome 02UKJ | ecosystem: Environmental > Aquatic > Non-marine Saline and Alkaline > Saline | place... | reverse complement strand
CTTTCAACAACAATTCGGCTCATTGGGCGAAAAGCTCAATCGCCTTAATGCGCCTGGTCAAAGTAGGGTTGAAGAGTTACAACAAGCGTTGCGAGATGTACTGTTTAATGACTGTTCCGATGCCACTCAGCGCATGGGGGCAGAAGCATCTCCCTTATACAGCAATCTAAAGTGGGCTGCTGAAGTTAAAATCAGTCTGGATCATGGTCTAGAAGCCACCTTGTTAGAGCTGAATAAAAAATCTAAAGGTATAACAAATCTTCCAAATTCAGGTGTACCGGGAGAACTGAAATCAGAATTGTCTGATGACATTGAACAACTACAGCAACGTTTAAAGCAGGAAGATTTTCATACGCACCACGCGGATCTTTCAACTCTGTTGGCTAATATCAAAAACCGTGTAGCTGATGCCGCCAGAAAGATGAATCAAGATGTTGAGCAGAACTTAAAGAATACCCAAGAAGAATTGCCCAGAAGCCCGGGCTGGGAAGAGTTAACAGCTGATGAACGTAATACCTTGTTAGGCCAGTTGGAGCAATATAGCGGTGAAGTCGAACAAAACCTGAACGGGATTCAAACCCTGCTGAACCGAGATTATGAAATCACCACCTCTCTACGCCAATTACAGCAATCAGTAAAACAGACGGCCGATAATCGTCGCCTACAACGTGAGCAAGAAATAGCGGAGAAAGACAAGAAGGAAAAAGAAAAAGGCACCTTTAAACCGAAAGTGTACAGTCAAAAAATACCGGTGCCAAAAACCCTTAAATCTAAAGACGCTATAGATTCTGTGATAGATCAATTGCAAAAAGTGAAGCAGGAATTAGAAGGGTTTCATGAAATAGATATCACCTTCGAACTTTCTGATAGCAACGAATAGGGCTGGGTAAAAAATAATGGCATTTGATCAAGCAACCCGAAATCGCTTACAAAAATTTGTCGGTGATGCCCGTAAATTGCTGAGTGAAGAATTCACCCAACAGCTGCAAAATACCTATGGCTTAGATCCTGTCACTGGGCGCATTGCGGCGCTAAGCGCTTTACCGGCACTGAGCCCCAGTGAACAACAAACCGCTACTTTATTACGCGATACCCTCGATCACTACCTGGCGGCAAACCATAAGGTAGATCCACACAAAGATAAAAAACTGGTTATCGCGGCACTCGATCGTATCGTGCGCGAGCAGGCCTTTACCGTACTTAACCGCTTGGCGGCCTTGCGTATGGCTGAGGCCCGAGGATTTATCATGGGGGCTATAAGCCCAGACCCTGATGATCAAAAAAAGCCGCCAAAGGGATTTCAGCTCTACAAGAGCATTGCAGGTAGCAGCCTAGGTGAATCTGGCCAAGCATACCAGCATTACCTATTTAGTGTGTTTGATGAATTAAGTTTAGATTTAGCGGTTTTGTTTGATCGCTACTCAAGTCAGGGTCGTTTGTTTCCTCGTGAAACCGTACTGCTTGAATTGTTAGGTCTGATCAATCACGCAGAGCTGGAAATGCTTTGGGCTGAAGATGAAACCGTTGGATGGATTTATCAATACTGGAATGTGCGTTCTGAAATTGATTTGGCCCGTGGTGAATCACGAGCCCCTAGAAATAGTCGTGAAATGGCTGTTCGTAATCAGTTTTTTACCCCACGTTATGTGGTTGAGTTCCTTGTTGATAATACCGTTGGAAAAACCTGGTATGAAATGCAGCAAGGCCAGACCTCAATTACTGATAAATGTGATTATCTGGTTATTGATGAGAAGGCAGTTTTTCTATCTCAAGGAGAAAAGCTGACGCAAGAGCAAGCAGCTAGTGATGTGCATTATATTCCTTACCGCGAGCCAAAAGATCCGAGGTGTTTAAGAACTATCGACCCGGCTTGTGGCTCAGGGCACTTTCTGCTGTATGTATTTGACCTGTTAATCGCCATCTATGAAGAAGCCTGGCAAAAAGAGCCAGAATGTGGTGTGCCGGTTCGTGAAAAGTTTGAACCCTTAAAAAAAACATATTCTAGTTTTGATGATTTTAGAAAAAACATCCCGGCCCTAATTATTGCACACAACTTATACGGTATTGATATCGATCCACGTGCTATTCAAATTGCAGGCTTGGCCGTATGGCTGCGTGGACAGCGCTATTGGCAAGAATCGGGCGTTAAACCTATTGAGCGGCCGACAATAACGCGCTCCAACTTAATTTGTGCAGAACCTTTGATTATCGATCTGGAGCAGCTATCAGCCTACAGATCGACGTTGCCTATTGGGCAAAGTAATCTTCTTGTTGAGCTACTGAATATCATCGCCGATAAAATGGCCTTGGCCGGTGAAATGGGAATACTGCTTAAGCTTGAAAAAGATATCCGCCGTGCATTGGAGGGGGTTGAACAAGAGTTTAAACGCTATCAAGAATCTGAGATTCAGGATGACTTGTTTGGACGGCAGCATGTTGATCAGCAATTAGACCTGAGCTTCTCAGTGCAGGGCTTGAACAGTGCCTTTTTTGCAGGTGCAGAAAAACAGTTAATTAATGCTCTAAAAGAATTTGTCATTAGTAGTAATCAGTCAAAAGCTTTCAAGAAAAAACTTTTTGCAGATGATATAGCTCACTCTTTAGCATTTATTGATTTGATGAAGCTCCGATTTGATGCAATCGTTATGAACCCCCCGTTTGGAAAACCTTCTGTAGATTCTGAATACTATATGGAACGTAATTACCCTGATAATCCAAGTGAGGTGTATCAGGCGTTTGTCGATAGAGGGCACGACCTATTGGTACCGGCAGGTTTTTTAGGGGCGCTTACAAGTCGAACCGGATTTTTTCTTGGGAGTTTCGAATCTTGGAGAACTAGAGTCTTATTAAAGAATTTTAGACCTTTATTATTCGTTGATTTTGGCGGCGGTGTGTTAGATGCGATGGTGGAAACAGCCGCATATGTTGTGAGATCAAATACTGTTATCGAAAATGATATGGAATTTCAGAAATTGGCATTTGACTTGAAAAATATTACATCCTCTAAAAGCTGTGAATTTACATTAGCAAAGTATGTAAGTAATAGAGTCACTAAACTAAAAAAATTTCAGGCATTAGATGAGTTGGATTATTTAAAGGCTAGAGGTCTCGTTAAAGAAAAGCCTAGCGGAAAATGGGTTTTGTTGGGTGCAAAAAAGTTAAGTAAAATTATTGCGATGGAGTTTAATGAAATTCAATTTCCAAAGATGCGTAGTATTAGGCTGGTTAATGAATCTAGTAAGGGAGTAGTACTATTTAATAATATGGTTTTACCTAACGAATACTCCAATGAAGTAGACCCCTCTAAATTCAAAGTGATACCGGGCGCTCCATTTACTTATTGGATTAATGATGAATTTAAGTCTTGCTTTAGAAAATATGGAAAATTTCAATCTGAAGGCAGGATTTCAGTCGCAGGAATGCAAACAGGAAATGACTTTCGGTTCGCTAGGTTATGGTGGGAGGTTCGGCAATCCGCCATGCCTGCCGAAGATACTTTTGTACGTGAGTTCAATGGGCCATATTGTGTCCTTAAAAGTAGGTGGTTAAGTTTCACTAAAGGGGGGGCGTCTTCCCCGTATTATAGCGATATACAGTTGGTATGTAATTGGTTTAAAGATGGCGAAGAAGTGAGGGCTTTCTCTGGGAGTTTAATAAGAAATTCAAATTTTTATTATAGGAAAGGTTATACGTGGCCTCTAAGGGCCTTGCGTTACACACCAGCTGTTTTGCCGTCTGGAACGATATTTAATGTACGTAGTATGTCTGGTTTTGTTGGAAACGATGTAAGTACTTTTGTGGTTCTGGGTAACTCGAAAATTTATGATGACCTTTATAAAGTGAGGTTGGGTAAGGCCCATACGCCAGAGTTTATACCAGGCGTTGCAAATGATTTACCAATTCCGGATAAGGTTTTTAGTTCAAATTTCAATACGATTTTTGAAAGTGCTTATATCGACGCTTCATTGCCTTACAGATGTTTAGAAACATCTAGATTATATGAGCGCTCTTGGTTTGACTTTATTGAAGGAAAGTCTATTAGTAACGCCGCTAAAAACTATATGGAATTAATTGAACGAGTTAATAGTCAGATTGAATGCCGGCAAGAAATGGTAGATAAGGAAAGCTTGGCTGTTTTTGAAATCAAAAACGAGAGCTTACCTACAGGAAGTAATGTGGATTGGAAAACTATAAATGGTTTTCCAATCCAGGTGCGTGATATTAAAACTGTCAAAGAGTTTGTTGCCCGTGATTTGCTTTCAAATTTGTTCGGACGGTTATTTGGCCGCTTTTGGTTAATACCCGAGAGGAGAGAGGGTAGAGATCCTTTCGACCCGTTACCTGTACCAGAAATTGATCATGATTTGGCGAATCTACCATTGAAGGATGGAGAACTAAAAGCCTTATTAATACAAGGTGTAGCTCCAGTTGGTGAGTACTTTAATCATTCTATAGACGATATTCTGTCAGATGTTTCGGTAGCTTTGTATCCAGATAGTGCTGGCTTGTTGGAAGACGTATTGGCAGAGCTTAATGTAGAGAGCCTTAATAAATATTTCGCAAAGCCATCAGCTTTTTTTGACTATCATCTTTCCCAATACAGCGGCTTTAGTCGTATAGCTCCGGTCTATTTGCCGCTTAGCTCTTCGGCCGGTAATTTCACTGTGTGGTTGTTCTATCAAAAGCTGAGTAGAGCATCGCTATTCACCGTGCTGAATGATGTGATTGAACCAGCTCTGAAAGCAATTGATGAGCAGGGCCTGCAAGTCAAGGGCTCCAGCTCAACCGATGAAGCCAAGCTATCATCCTTGCTCGATGAAATTAGAGACTTTAGAGATTCGATCCAGGAAATATTGTCGGCAGGATTTAATTGCGATATCGACGATGGTGTTGTCATTGCCGCTGCACCGTTGAGAAAATTGTTCAAGCACAGCGGGTGGCGCGAAGAGCTCGAACAGAAATGGGCTGGCTTAGAAGTTGGCGATTACGAATGGACAAAACTCGCGCTTAATTACTGGCCCGAGCGCGTGACAAAGAAGTGCTTAGAGGATAGAAGTATTGCAATAGCGCATGGTATTGAAACAGATCTGTGGGAAGAGGTTGAGGTGCCTGCCACTAGAGGTAATGGTACTAGGTGGGTTTGGCAAGCCAAGGATTTGTCGCCAGCTGAGCTTAAAATTTGGATTGAGAATAGGATCGCACAATGAAAATTCGCAGACATGAATATTGAACAATACATATCAAAAAAAGTATTTGAGAAACGGCTTGATCAACGTGTATTAGTGGTTTACGACGCGGCACATCGTTATCGCGATATCTGTTCATCCATGGCGTCCGATTCGGTGGCAGTGGTCGATACCTCAATATCCAGTATCGAAAGTCGTGAGGAGGCGCTGCAGACCCTGGCGGGGTTTGGTCAAGGCGGTCTAAAGTTACTGATCTATATACCAACAGGCATATCTGTCACCGATGAAGATAAACAGAAAGATCCTTTCAGTGTTTACAGTGCATGTGGCGAAGTCTTCCCCAGCGGTGATGGTGATAGCTATTTAAGCCTTTGCTTAAAAGCCAAGCCTGATCATCAAACAGAAGTTCGTAAGGCTTTTGAACAAGACCCCAGTCCAAGTTTTGCGGTAATCAATGGTATTGGTGGTGGGTTGAAGTGGCCAGCGCTAAGAGCCTTGCTAAATGTTGAATCCTCCCCGGAAATTGTTAGTGCTCTGATGGTGCCGAGTGCGGCACAAAGAACTGAGTTGGATAATAATGAAGCCTGGGTAGCAGAAGCGACTCAGCTGTTTGATCAAGTTTTGGGTTTAACGCTTACCACACGTGGTAAAAAATGGAAAAGTATCAATGAAGAATTGTGGCGCTTTGTGTTATTCAGCGAATTTGCATTCGATCTACCAGGCGAATTACCCGAGAGCTTGGCTGGTGTACCTAAAGCTAATTCGGCCGCTAAGCCAATTATAGAAAGCCTGTGTGATGGTTTACGTCAAGACTTACGTAAACAGGAAGCTTATATTCAGTACGCGGAACAGATTGAGCATGATTTAAATTTGGTTGAGGTCTGCCAAGCGGTTGATGACCTAGGTGGCAGGGATACCTTCCCGTTTGAAGAACGCACTTTTTTACAAGTGGCGATTACAGCGATTGAAGGCAATAGTCTTGACGTGTTGAATGGAGTTCTTTCCCAACGTAAGGCATCTATTTGGAGTAATCGTGGAGAAAATGAAACCCAGTGGGATCTCGTCGCTGCTGCAAAGCGTTTAATCGAATCTTGCGGTGACTTAATGCGTGAGCTACCTGAACACAGTTCGAGCCAAGCAGCCTTGTTGGACTATTACCTGAGCAGCTTACGGGAGGCTGACCGTTTACAGCGTGAGTTTGAGCAGGCGGTAACCGATTATTGGGACGCGCAGGGTTTATTAAAGCCTGCAATTGAAAAGGCGCGAAATGAGTACCGCAAGCTTGCAGAGAAGGTACAAGTTCTCTTTACAAAACAGTTGGCTGATACGGGTTGGCCACCCCAGGGGCGTTTATACAATGCTGATGTTTTTGATCAGATTGTTGCTCCCAAACTGAAAGCCAGTGGCCAGCGGGTTGCCTATTTAATGGTGGATGCTTTACGTTTTGAATTAGGCCTTGAGTTGGAAAAGCAGCTTAAAGATCAATTCGAGATCACCTTAAAGCCTGCCTATGCCTGTTTACCGAGTATTACGTTAATCGGTATGGCGAGCCTTTTACCGGGTGCTGGCAAAGATCTAACTATAAAAAAAGGGGACAAAGGCATGGTGCCCATGTTGGGTGATGTTCATGTAGCGACTGTTGCCCAGCGAATGAGTGTTTTTGAAAAACGCTTCGGCAGTCGATTTGAACAAATGCGTGCCGATGACTTTATCGACAATCATTACAAATTTGATAAGTCGGTAGAGTTAGCCGTATTGCGTAGTGTCGAAATTGACACTCAATTTGAAAACACGCCTAAAACTGCGCCTAGTGTAATTTTAAGAGAATTAAAAAACCTGCGTGTTGCTATAAGCATGCTGCAAGATCAGGGGTTTAATCAGGCAGTCATCGCCACGGATCACGGATTTTTCATGAATCGCCAAGCAACGGATGGTGATGTATGCCCGAAACCAGCGGGTAATTGGGAGATAACCCACGAACGTATTGCGCTGGGTAGTGGGAATGCGGCGGAGCATCATTTTGTGATGCCAGCAAGCCAAGCAGGTATTAAGGGCGATTACAGCCATTTGGCTGGCCCTAGTACCATGGCAGCATACAGTAAGGGGAAGTTGTATTTTCATGGTGGTGCATCCTTACAGGAGTGCGTGGTACCTGTAATAGAAGTGAAGTTGAAAGCGCGTACCAAAGTCCCTCAGCAAGCAGTTGTTTCTTTGATCTACAAAAAGGGTGCTAAAGCCATTACTTCTCGTCGCCCGGTTATTGAGTTGTCTGTCACCAGCGATGATATGTTCGCTCAAACAGAAATCTTGCTAGAAGCGCAAAATGATAACGGTGAAGTGATTGGTGAAGCGAAGATTGGTGGTGCAGTGAACGCTGCAACACGTACAGTGAGCATACAACCAGGCGATAGCCAGAAAGTAACTCTCGTTATGGATGATGACTTTGAGGGTGGATTTACCATCAAAGCGCTTAACCCTAACACCTTGGCTGAATTCACCCAGCTAAAACTTAAAACCAACTATTTGGATATGTAACTTATGGACGCACTAGACGAGAAGTTACTCGAACACTTTGAAGGTAAGGCGGTAAGAAAGGATCTCTTACACCGTATCAAAAAAGGCACCAACGTACCGACGTTTGTGTTGGAGTTTCTGTTGGCACGTTTCTGTGCCAGTGATGATGAAGATGAAATTCAAGAAGGCTTAAGTGCTGTTCTGGAAACACTCAATGACAACTACGTTCGACCTGATGAGGCTAATGCAGCTCAATCAAAAGTTGCCACCAAGGGTAAGCATAAGTTTATCGACAAGGTGCATGTGCGCTATGTAGAGAAGGAGAAGCGTCACTGGGCAAGCTTGGAGAACTTTAACTCTCAGCGTATAGCCATTGGTGAAAAGTTCTATAAGAACAATGATCGACTACTTGAAGGCGGCATTTGGGCTGAAGTGACACTCTGCCACAACGAGATTGAAGAAGACGATTACGCATTTTATATTGAAGACTTACGCCCAATACAGTTAAGCCGCTTTGATTATGAAGCGTATTGCGAAAATCGTGGCCACTACAGCCGAGATGAGTGGTTGGACATCGTCATGCGTTCAGTCGGTTTGGAGCCTACAAAGCTCACCAAGCGCGTTAAGTTTCACTTCCTGGCGCGACTTGCGTCTTTGGTAGAAGCTAACTACAACTTCATCGAGCTGGGCCCCAGAGGTACGGGCAAGTCTTACTTCTACAGTGAATTCTCTCCCTACTCAACACTGATCTCTGGTGGACAAACCAGTAGCGCGTCCTTGTTCTATAACAATGCCCGAAGGAAAGTAGGCCTGGTCGGATACTGGGACACAATCGCCTTTGATGAGGTGGGTAATATGCGGGTTAAGGACCCGGATACAATACAGATAATGAAGGATTTTATGGCGAATGGACGGTTTTCTCGAGGCGCAGAAGTCATTGCTGATGCCAGTATGGCCTTCATAGGGAATCTCGATTTAGGGGTTAAGCAGGTTGTTAACTCCACCGAGTACGATTTATTCCAACCACTGCCAAAAGAGTTTGATCTGGCAATAATGGATCGGTTTTGTATGTATATGCCTGGTTGGGAAATGCCCAAGAACAGTTCCGAGTTCCTGACAGGCAATTATGGCTTTATTACCGACTATCTTGCAGAGGCATTTCACTACCAGCTTAAACACACCAATCGCTACGAAGAGGTCAGCAAGCGGCTCAAACTTGGCCAGTGTGTCGAGGGGCGGGATGAGAAGGGTATCAACAAGACTGTCGCCGCCTATCTGAAGATGCTCCACCCCCACGGCGATTGCTCTGACGAGGACTTCGAAGAGTACGTTGTGTATGCGATAGAAGGCCGTAGGCGTGTTAAGGAACAAATGAACAAACGCAAGCCTGATGATGAGTTTATCAACATTGGGTTGTCCTTTTTTAATGCCGAGGGCACTGAGATTGTCGTAGATTGCCCAGAATCAGTCGGCGCAGACGCGACCACAAACCCGATGAAACCAGGCATTAGTAATGCAACACCAGATGATGGTGAAAGCCACAAACCAATACGAACGCCAGAGAACAACGAGGCTAAGCCGCCGGTTGCTGAGACTCAGCATACCGCGGAGGCGATTTCGGAACCTGCTTTGGCTGTATTGAAGGAGCAGCACTTCACCATAACCTACGATTCGGTAGGGTATAGCTATGAATCAATTATTTTGCCATACCTTAATGAGGCTAAATCATTGGTAATCGAGGATCCCTATATTAGGGCGAATCATCAGATACAAAACTTTATTCGATTTTGTGAGGCGGTATTAAAGCAGCCAACAATTAAGAAGATCCAGCTTATTACGAACTATGACGAAAAGACCGACGTAAAAGAGATGGCGGAGAAGCTCCAGGATGTTAAACAAAGCTTGCTCGAATTTGATGTGGAGTTGGACATTAAGGTAAATGAAAATCTGCATGATCGCGAGATTCGTATTGATAATGGTTGGGCCGTAAAAATTGGTAGGGGACTCGATTTTTACCAGAGGCCGGATTCGTGGTTCGGTGTGGGCGTCACTGACCTGTCGTTGAGGAAATGTCTTGAGACTAAGGTTGATATATACGAGACGGACAAATAGTTTTCTTAACCGCACGCATATAAGCGTGCGTATCCATTGTGGGCTCTTCGTACTGAATGTAGAGATTTCGTGGATAAAGTCACCTCCGATGCGAGGACACGATCTGGATCATTAAAATTGAGAGATGGGGGTGGAAATTGCGGTCTACATGAACTGGATTGATGATTAGTCAATTAATATCAGTGGGTTGTGTGATGATATCGGTTGACCACATTTCAATTGAATCAAAGAATATGGTGGTCGTTGAGTTTCAATCTGCCGCCGATCAGGTAGCGGATACCATTCCAAATGTTTCTTCCGCGATGATTTTGTGGATAATCGCATCATCCACCCGAACGCCAAAAATCCCACAGTGACTCTCCAGGCCATCCATGGGGACGTGCTTAAACTCCAGCACTCTGCGGTCTGGGGATTCATCTTCAACTGCCTGCTTGGTCACTCCTACATTCAAGAGTGCAAATTGATCCTTAGGCTTACGAGTCAGAGGGCACGTCACCCTCAGGTCTTGTACCTGTGCATCGACCGTGTCTCCTTGCAGCATTTCGAGACAAAAGGTTGAGATGTGGTCTTCTTTTTCGCGAGGTCTGAAAGCGATATGTGCAGGTCGGCCATCAGGGGTCACCTGGCCACGCTTTACATACCTAGCTAGGTTGTTGCTTGGCTTCAGGTCGGAATATTCGTCATTCATTCAAGAGACTGGAAATACTGGCCCAGTTGAGCGCGCTGGGTAAATTATGCACAGCGGCTATACCAGAGACTCGATTTATCTGCTGCTCGGCCTGGCCCAACCTGTGGAAGAAAATGAACTTTACTGCCCCATCTGACAAGAATTCCAAAGTCAACAAATTCGTTTTGCTACGACGCCATTCGGCTATGATATGCCCACCCAACGTAATTGTTGTGTTGGGCACAATCGCTGGTTGGTACTCATCGAGAAAGCCCTTGAGCGAGAGCAGGGACTGAACCTGTATAGAGTTTTGTTCTTCATCATCCCAGGAATACGAGTTCAGTTCCTTTAGCCTGGATACTAATTTAGCCGGGAGGCCCAAAGGACTTTCCAGCAACGCCTCAACCTCAGGTAGGACATAACTCGGCATAGTGGGGGCGTACGCAACTGGTAGATTTACCACCTGATGCGATATGAAGACTGAAATGTCGCTCACATTACTCAGCAGCTCCTGATAGATGTCTTCAAAAAGCTTTTTAGTGATTGTAGGTCGATGTGTCGCCAGTGTCTTTGAGAGCGACCAATAGGCTTGACCGGCGCTGTCTAGCGTTTCGGGCGCTTCTGTGTTCGATGCAGGTGGGTTAATTTCAACCTGAACGCCCTGTCTAGACCACTTCAGCGGTTTCCGCGAAAGGAGGCTTCTGGTGATGTCCGTTGCGACCGACATCGCTTCGGCCGTAGTACTGGCCGTTGGTTCGACAGCCACATTACCCATTTTGCGATTCGAAGGCTGCTGCCGTGCTGTAGTCGTGGCTCTATCTTCCTGTGCCAACACGTGCCATGTCGTGACAGTCATAATCCCAACTTCCGGCCAAGCAACAGCATGTACTGTGCTAAATTCTCCATATCTGAACCCACACAGGAGACGGCGACAACGATGTCCTCTATCGAACTGCACTCCCTGTGATAGTTCACGTCTGCCAAAACAACATCCACCACCGTGGGTTCTTCTTCGCCAGATCGCTGTCGAGAGGCCTGACCAGCATCTAGAGTGATATTGCGTGAAGCCCCGTTAACATTAAGATACGTGGCTTTGACGCTAACCGCCGCTAAGGGCTCATCTAAATTGAGTGCTTCACCCACCAACTCAAGCAACGCAACGTTGGATTCTGGGACTTCCAATCCGGCCTTCGCATTATGGCCAACACCTAGATAAGGCGTATGAGGCAATACTTCAGCATACCTAGCTACTGACGCAGCTATCTGCTCCCTGAGTGATGGGTCATCTCCACTCATACTAACGATCAGTTTTTGTTCCTGGAGAAGAAATTTAACCCCTGAATCAAACTGTATCTGAGCCAAAGTCGGCAAAACAATTGGTGGCTGAGCAAGACCCCAAGACGGCGGCACAATGCCGTGCATCTTCAACCAGTCTGGGTTGATGATGGTGGGGTTGTGCGACTCCGCTTGCAGAACGCACGAATATTCTAGAAATCCAATTTCCACAAACTATCTCTGATCATCTGATCGAAAATTAATCAACTGTTCTTTGGGTCGCGATGATACCACAGGCCTAGGACTCAGAAATACAACAGATAGTTCCAACAATTCTGCGTCATTGTGTGGTCCCGGTGGGGTATTTGTGGGCGTATCTGAAAAGCCCACTCAGTGATTTTATGCCTCATCATTAACTTAGCTTATGATATCAATTGAGTGCATATCAATCGAAGGACTATAGGTTGGGTCTTACTGACCCAAGGAATGTGAAACGGCAGGCCGCGAAGCGAGTTAGGTTCGGCATGTCGGGATGGTTATTCGATGGACAAAAACGCATGCGTCGCGAGCAAACTATATGTTTAGCTTCAGGCAGAAAATTTACTTAAACTTTCAGTATCTCCGCGTGATCCTTCAACAATAACCCAGTGCCTATTGTAACGCTGAATGCCGATGAAAATTGCTTTCTTACATCAATGTAGCATTTTCTTTTTGTTCAGTATCGGCAGCATATCAGTATCGCAATTCTCGAATACCATGATTGCTGCGAGCAGATAATCGGACACACTCTCGTCATCTTGGATACACATCAAGTCTGCTAAAGTTAATGCCATGTTCTCCCTCTCAGCAGCAGTGTGTAGGTTCTCAAATATCACTTTGGCGCGCTGCTCATGCGCCCTGACTTCGTCTGCCATTTCATCCCAATCGGTATCAGAATTTTTGTTCCTGCTATTGTCGTCCATCAGAAGGTCACCTTTCTATTTTCGAAATCCCCATCCATCCGGCTCAACTCTGCGATAGCCTTCAAGGCTGCCTCCGGGTCAAAGGCTGAGTGAAAACTGTGGATTGTTCTGTCCTTCATGTATCGGAGTGACGGAGGCTCTCAAACATACTCGGGTGGAACGTTTTGAAGGGATGCTCCCGTTGCAATATCTCAACTAAGTCATTACTCGTTGAACGCGATAATGCGTCCAAGATTTCCTCTATCGTGAAGTAACCACGATCCCCTTCGAGTTTATCCACTTGTTTGATGAGAGTTTCAATGCTTGCCATTTTTTCGCTCCTGTAGTTGATCGACCCGCTGTTCCAGTTCTTCAAGTTTTTCCAGCTTTTGTCCTGCAAGAATTGCATTCAATAGCGAAGCAGCTTCATCGGGGGGTAACTGTCCACCGGCAACCGCAGATAGCACACCAGCGGTATAGTCTTTGGCGCAGTCGCCGTTGATAGCTAGTTCGACGCACGCGGATCGGGCTTTGAGCGAAGGACAAATTCTTGCACACAAAAGGTTGAGACAATTCTGGTCACCATTCTTTGCGCCTCTGGCAACGTGTTCCCAGAACTGTGGCTCACCGCCAAACTCCTTTTTGATGGATGCGAGGATCGGGTTGGTGCGGCCTATTGGCCTGCCTGCAGGATTGCCGCTTTTCCCTTTCTGAAACCTACCCACCTGTAAAATCTCCTGATAATGGCCTGTAATTAATCATATTTTTCCCTTGTCCAGATCGTCCCATTGCAGGGCAAGATAGATAGATAGCGCACTCGTGATCTGCTCATCGCTGACTTCGTCGAAGTAAATAGTGTTAGTGCTTGGTACGGTTGACATAAACTCCTCATCGCGCAGCAATGCCAGCGTGGATGCCGCGGATATAGTGGGGGATTCCAGTTGCGCAGTCAGCGCAAAATTGAATATCCGCAATACCCTGTCGATCTTCAGATTGGAGAGGCTCAGAAGCCTTTCTGGTTTTGGCTGAACATCGTGAAATCCAGCCTTGTCATAGAAATGCTGGCGGAGCATCTGCCCGTGCTGGGGGGTGAGCTGCTCGACTGCTGTTATAGCGGCTTGTACTTCTGTTGGTAGTATCATCTTTATTGCGCTCCTGGGCGTTAGTGGGGCGTTGCCGCCCCTGTTGTTGGTTGGACAGACTCGGTCTGCGAGGCATTTCTTCACTTTACGAAGTCTCTCAGCTGCCCCCAAAGCTCTGCTTTTTTTCATTCGTTTTTTTTTCATATCATTCGCCAAGTAGGTGTTACATTGCCAGCAAGTTATCTGCGCTTGATGCGCTCAATTCTCTGAATAGGTGACGGGGTGACAGGGTTTTATTTATCGGGGGTATCGCGCACGCGCACGCGCTGGAACCCCTCAAAAGGTCATGTGTGTCACCTGCGTCACCGTTCGGCTTGAACACGGCTTTTTTCCTCATTGTTTAGTTGAATCCCAAGGGCTAGTCGCGCCTTTTTGGTGCGTTTTGCCTCTATGTTTGGGTATTGCTGTAACAGCCTCTCACGCCACTGGATTCGACCTGGAGCCTTCTCCCCGCGTTCCCCTTTCCACTGAGTAAATGACTTGTGAAGTTCGCTCATGGCCTCCCGATAATCCATATGAATCTCACAGCAGTCCTCAACCCACTCGGCTATATCATCCATTTCAGTCATGTACTGCGCCGACTCATCCCTGATGTCGTCTGGAAGTGCCAACCCTTCGTTTACCCATAGTCCGGCGCCTTGGATCATCCAGTGGAGTATTTGCGGACCCTCTGCTTTTAACTTGTCCAGGAGGCCGTCGTCCCTTGCCTTACCCTCAAACTTGGCCTTAAAGGGGATCAGCACCATCCTGCGCTGTATGGCTTCGTCACCACCCTTTAGTCTTGGGCGATAGTTGCCAGCGATCAAGTGCTTCTGGGTCTGCCTGAAGTCAAAGAAGTCGCCGCGCATATAACGGGCCGACAGGGTTTCGTCCCCTGTTAGTTCCTTGATTCGTGATTCGGCCCAATACTGCCCATCCTCAATCTCACTGGAGGCAGCGAGGCGTTTGCCCTGCAGCTGCGCTAACTCCGTAGGGTGTTGGGCTAGTCGGGACTTCATGAGCGCACTGGCGCTAAGCTTCATACCGTAATCGCCCATAATCCAAATCAACAGTTCAAGGAATACCGATTTGCCGTTGCTCCCTTTGCCATACAGAAAGAACAACTTTTGCTCCGTAGTACTGCCGGTCAGCAAGTACCCAGATAGTTTCTGCACAAAGTCGATTAACTCATCTTGTCTCGAACGGATTCCGGGGGGAAATATTTCCTTTAAAAACTGCATCCACCTTGGGCAATCCCCGTTGACGGGTGCCACAGCCGTCAGCTTTGTGACTAGGTGGATGCTGGAATTGGGATGTACT
>Ga0075117_1001345_pt1 | contig 15159 bp, 14 predicted proteins | sample AntAceMetag02UKJ_FD_69789 | JGI IMG/M metagenome (GOLD analysis project Ga0075117, IMG submission 69789) | Saline lake microbial communities from Ace Lake, Antarctica - Antarctic Ace Lake Metagenome 02UKJ | ecosystem: Environmental > Aquatic > Non-marine Saline and Alkaline > Saline | place... | reverse complement strand
AGAAATATCAACGTACATTCTAGGCTTGTCCTTAGCACCACAGGCATTTTATTGGCCGTAGGTACTGTGCTTTATTTCATTACAGAATACAATAATTCGCTGCTTGACCATCCTTCTCTTTTCGGGAAATCTGTACAGGCATTTTTTGGATCTGTTACTCCCAGGACAGCGGGGTTTAATACCATTGATATGGGAGGTATGATGCAGGGTACAGTTTTGATATATCTGTTACTGATGTGGATAGGTTCATCACCCAGTAGTACGGGTGGAGGGATTAAAACCACCACTTTTGCCATTGCCATTTCTAATATAGTTTCATTAGCCAGAGGCAAGACCCGTGTAGATATTTTCAAAAGAGAGATAACGTCTTCCTCTATCTCTAGAGCCTTTGCGGTCATCTTTTTATCTCTCCTTATCATTGGCCTTTCTGTATTTTTGATAAGTGTTTTTGAACCTGATATTGAACTTACACGCATTGCTTTTGAGTGCTTTTCGGCTTACAGTACAGTAGGTTTATCCATGAATCTTACTCCCGAGCTATGTACGGCCTCTAAGTTGGTTCTAATAGTAACTATGTTTTTGGGTAGGGTAGGGATGTTTACATTGTTGTTTGGTGTCTTTAAAAAAATGCACAGCACTGCTCACCAATACCCTAAGGAGAACGTTTTAATTGTTTGATAAGATTTAACATGAAATATATAATCATCGGTCTTGGAAATTTTGGTTCTACGTTAGCTACCCGTCTCACGTCTATCGGGCATGAGGTTTTTGGGGTAGATAATCGCCTAGAAATAGTGGAGCAGTATAAAAATAAAATAACCCATACCATCTGTTTAGATTCTTCTAAGCCTGGCTCATTGAACTCACTCCCTATCAAGGATGCAGACCAAGTGATAGTGGCCATAGGTGAGGATGTGGGTGCCTCTATCTTAACTACAGCCCTAATAAAGCAACATAATGCCAAGTCTATCATAAGTAGAGCGATAAATCCTCTGCATCAAACAGTGTTGGAGTCTATCGGCATAGAAACTATTTTTAATCCAGAGAAAATAGCCGCAGAACAGTTTGCCAAACAGCTAGAGTTAAGCGGAGTAATAGAGTCTTTTGACCTTTCTGAAACTTGCAGTATTTTAGAGATAGAGGTGCCTAAGCGGTATTTGGGAAGAACATCAGGCAACATTGATTTCTTTAGCACTTATGGCCTGAAGCTCATTGCGATTAAGAAGTTTGAGTCAAAAAAGAATCTCATAGGCATGATAAGCAAGTACGCCACGGTTGACATGATTCTTGACCCTATATACGAATTTGACGAGTCTGATATCTTAGTGATGATGGGCGGTTTGAAAGATTTTCAAAAAATGATTGGGAGTGATTTGATGTAACGGCTTTTAGCAATTAGCTCTCTCTTCATGGTCTTAAGTTCTTCTTTAGGATAGAGCTATTGGCGAACTTTTTATAAGTAACCATACTTCCTAAAGCCTACTTAATAACGGAATCTATCCACTCAATGCTAGTAGACACCCGCGTGTAAACGCTAATATCACCATAGCTAGCATCCTTATGGTCTTCAATGGGAGCATCTGCTCCGCCTGAGAGAATACCTATGACTTGCCACTGGTTATTTATTCTAGCCCAAAGCGGTCCACCGCTATCACCTTCAACCGTTCCTCCTTCTAGCTCAAGAGCTGTAGCGTCACTCGTTCCTGTCCCTAAAAGAGGCTCGTCACTAGAAATGAAATCATCTCCCAGAGAATTAATGGTGCCGTCTGGCGAATCAAAATCAAAAGCTACAAGACCTCCCAGGTAAATTTCTCCATTCTTATTCGTGGTGCTTATTCCAGAAACCTTTCTATCCAAAATATTCTCCATTGCGTGCTTCTTGGAGTAGGCATCCTTATCTTGATTTGCTTGCTGGGAGTAGTCGCCAAAGCCGCTATGCCATACGGTAGACCCTATAGGCTCGTCTAAAGAACGATTAAGAGGTGCTGAGCTTATTCCAAAAGGTGAAGCAGAAAGCCTTACTAGACAGAAATCGTTTCCTCTGGCCACCACTTCGTTCTCCTCAAACCATGTAGGGTGAAACACAAGCTGAACAGCGGTTAAAACCTGTTCTGGATTATTTGGGTCATTCCCAATATGAATGGAAATGCCAGAGGCCGGTGCAGGGTTTGACTGCTCATCTGCTACGAAAAAGTTATGACCGGCGGTTAAAATCCAGTTTGGGGCCACTAAAACACCACTTGCTACAAACTCAGCATCAGAAGAACCGTCAAGGCTGTAGGTAAAACTAACCACCGAAGAAAAGTCTGGGTACTCAGTGGTATTATAAGGCGTACTGTTTGCCCCCACAGCTTCATAGTCAGAAAGAGATTTATCATGCCTAATGCCAAATGTTTGGGTGCTAGACCTATTGTCAGTTTCTAATGGATCAATGTCTTCTTCGTAGGTACAGGACGTTATGAAGACGGATAAGAATAAAAGGCTTTTGAGGATGAGGAGGTTTAGTTTCATTTGTTTCGATTTCTTTGGGATGATGATTACCGATGATTTATTTTAGGTTTCCTTTAACTTCTAACGTGTTTCTGATTGGTTTCAGTGCATAAAGAAACCTCCGGGATTTCAAAAGTAAATTGAGCGGTAATCAATCTTACTGATTACTTTTTACTCTATCTTTTATCAGTTTATTATTTAGCTTGATGAGTCTTTTGTCATAAGCAGAATTCCACCCTTCTTCTTTCGCTTTTAAACAAAGTTCAAAGGCGTCTTCAAGTTTTTTTCTTTCTCTAGTATTATTACCAATTGTTCATAACCAATATGTCTGGGTAATGAACTGAACCAAGGTTCTGTTTGAAAGGTTTCTTTTGCTTTTTCGTAACCACAAGGGTCAATTTTTCTTTTTTTTAATAATCTTTATAAACATAGCCTACATTTTTCATAAAAGCGTATTGAGCAGAAGTCCATAATTCAATACATATTCAACTTTTTTATGAGAATTATGTAATCAGAAATATACTCTTCATCGTTTACTGAAAATAATACTCTAGAATCTTAATCCAAACCGTTTTTCCAATTTGAGCCTACTTGCTCGTTAACTTTTTTCGGAACCTAACAATGTGAGATTAGTCAGCAGATTCCATCATATAGCCATCATTGCCTCTGATTTTTCAAAATCAAAAACCATATATTGGAAGGTGTTTGGTTACAGGTTCGTTCGAGAATGCTAATTGACGTATATTTTATGGCAATAAAGCCCTTTAATTGATGTATTCTAGATTAATTGCCGAATGGATAGGTCGTGGAATAAACTACATTCAATTTTATAATATGGAAAGAGGCCTTTTTTTCGTAATCTAGACGTATGAAAATTATCAGCAAAATCCATCACATAGCTATCATTGCTTCCGATTATCCAAAATCAAAAACCTTTTATACAGAGGTGCTCGGTTTGGAGGTATTGTCAGAGGTTTATAGAGCAGAAAGAGATTCGTATAAATTAGACCTTGCTTTGGATGGGGAGTATGTCATAGAACTTTTCTCTTTTCCTCGTCCTCCAAAACGGGTTTCTCTGCCAGAGGCGGCTGGGCTAAGGCACTTGGCTTTTGAGGTAGAGGATATGGAGGCTGCGATAGCACATTTAGAGAAGTATAATATTGAGGCAGAGCCTATCAGGATAGATGAGTTTACAGAGAAACGCTTTACTTTTTTCGCGGATCCAGATGGTTTGCCGTTGGAGTTTTACGAGGTTTAGAGGCTCTTTTTAACACTTCTTAACGGGACATTTAAACTTCTCGTTTTAGATTTGTGTTGAGTTATCATAACCTAAATTTTGAAGAAAATAATGAATAAGTTTTTGTTTACTAGCATCTTATTTTTGGGTCATTTAGTGACCGTGGCTCAAATTACGTCTAACCCAAGTGTAAAGAAAAAGTCTAGCTCAGATACTTTCATTCTTAAAATTGAGATCACAGAAGACTTTACGGTGGTTTCCATGCAGTTTGTGAGCAAATCTAGAGAAGATGCCATAAAGGATTACCTAAATAACAATCCAAAAGAAAAGGAAATGTTAAAAAGAATGGATCCTTTTATGAGAAATATGAGCTTGCAGCAAATGATGAGTCAGGTAGACAAGAGTAGCATAAGTATACAACCTACCACCTTTTTAAAAGCCAAGGACGGAAGAAAGTTTAAGTTCATAAAGGCTTCCAATATTCCTCAAGCACCCGAGAGAAAAGAAATAGAGCCAGATAGTAAACACTTTTTTAAGGTCTTCTTTGAAAAACTGGAATCAGGCATTCAAAGCATAGATTTAATAGAGAACGATAGTCCAGAATCTGAAGGATTTAGCTATTGGAATTTTTACGGTGTGAATGTAAATAACCCAGGGGAAGGAGAAGAGGCTCAAAGTTTAGTGGAGGAGGAGGTCTCCATGGACCAAATAACCATTAGTGGCAAAGTATATGACGCCGCTACCGATGAACCCATTTCGGCTAAAATTGTCTGTGCTTTAGACAGTAGTTTGACGGCTTTTGATTCACTTCAAACATCTAGGTCCGGATATTATGAATTCTTAATTGTCCCTGGATCCTATGAATATTTAATCTCTGCGGAAGGCTATAAAAGCTCTTCCGAGTTTATGGATCTGAATAAGATTAGAAAAGACTTTACAAGAGATATTTATTTAGAGCCTTTGATAACGGATGAACTAAGGGCCGAAGAGAAAGAAGAATTGGTGTCAGAATCTGATACTTTGGAGATGGAACAAGTAAATAAAAATACTTTCAGGTTAAACTATGTTTACTTTCCTAGTGGTAAGGCAGATATATTAGAAGATTCTTATCCTGAGCTTCAAAAAGTCATCCAAATGATGGAGCAGAAACAGACTGTGAAAATAAGGGTGGACGGTCATACGGACAATCAAGGCGATAGTCATTTAAATAAGATTTTGTCCATAGACAGGGCTAAAAACGTGAGAGATTATCTAGTGGCTGGAGGCATAGATGCCGAAAGGATAAGTTTCAAAGGATGGGGAGATACACAAGCCATAGTAACTAACGGTACACCGGAGTCCAGGCAAAAAAACAGAAGAGTAGAGATAGTGATTTTGGAGGAATAGTACTTTGGGGGCGGTATGGAGAGGGGCTCTTCGATGAACTCAGAGACCACCTCCGTGACCCAAGGGTTTTAGTCTTTGGTGTTCTGAGTACAAGGAGAACTCTTCGGTGGCTGAGGCACTCGAAGCCACAGTTCTGAGATGTCACTTCGAGAATCATTCCCGTGGCTGAGGCACTCGAAGCCACAGTTCTGAGATGTCACTTCGAGAATTCTTCCGGTGGCTGAGGCACTCGAAGCCACAGTTCTGAGATGTCACTTCGAGAATTCTTCCGGTGGCTGAGGCCCTCGAAGCCACAGTTCTGAGATGTCACTTCAAGAATTCTTCCGGTGCCTGAGGCACTCGAAGCCACAGTTCTGAGATGTCACTTCGAGCATTCTTCCGGTGGCTGAGGCACTCGAAGCCACAGTTCTGAGATGTCACTTCGAGGATCATTCCGGTGGCTGAGGCACTCGAAGCCACAGTTCTGAGATGTTACTTCGAGAATTCTTCCGGTGCCTGAGGCCCTCGAAGCCACAGTTCTGAGATGTCACTTCGAGAACTCTTCCGGTGGCTGAGGCACTCGAAGCCACAGTTCTGAGATGTCACTTCGAGAATTCTTCCGGTGCCTGAGGCACTCGAAGCCACAGTTCTGAGATGTCACTTCGAGAATTCTTCCGGTGCCTGAGGCCCTCGAAGGCACAATTCGGCAAGAGTTCTCGAAGGCACCTTCTTCCATTTACTCCTTCTTCAAATGAACCGTCCTGATAGGGAATGGTATTTCTATGCCTTCTTTATTGAATCGCTCATGAAGTGCTTTTATAAACTCGTGTGTCATCATGTATTGGCTAGTGAAGTCACTACTCCTTAAGATGATTTTGAAGTTTATACTGCTATCTGCAAATTCATTAAACCTAATAACCGGAATATGGTCTTTGACGGCACCTTCAATACTCTTCTGAATCTGTATACCGACTTCTATGGCTATTCGTTCTACCTGTTTTAGATCGGAGTCATACGAAACCCCCACGGGTATCAAGACAGAGTTTTGTGAGTCCGGCAAAATGTAGTTTTTTACAATGCCCTCAGCCATGGTACTGTTCGGGACAATAATTAAATGGTTACCCAAAGCCGTAATGGTGGTATTTCTCCAAGCGATATCTCGTACAAAACCTTCATCGCCTCCTTCTAGTTTTACGTAGTCTCCTGGTTTTATTTTTTTGGCGGCTAACATTTGCAAACCTGCAAAAAGATTACTCAGGGTATCTTGCAGGGCTAATGCTACTGCTAATCCACTTACTCCTAGGGCGGTAAGAGCAGGGGCGATGGGGATACCTAAAACATGCATCACAAAAACCACACCTACGGAATAAACTATAATTTTCAGCAGGTTTGTAAAAATGGAGGTGTTAGGTAGGGATGTACTCACCCTGAAAATGTAAATCTGAGCCAGGTCTGTCACAAGGTGAGATAGCGTCCAAGTACCAATTAATACGCTGAATACCTCTGTGGCAGTCTTTATTGGACTTTTATAATCATTTAATAGATTGCTATTGTGATAAGCTAACCATATACCTATAATCCAGAGTAGAGGCACTGCCACGCGGGATGCCGCATCTATGAGGGCGTCATCGAGGTTATTTTCAGTTCTTTTGGCATGTCTATGAAGGACAGGGAATAGTGTCATTTTAAGAAGCTTTCCCACAAACCAACCAGCAGGTAGGGCAATTACCCAAAGTAAAATATCAATGTAATTCTGTGTCAAAGTTTTGTCTTTTTTTGTTTAGAAATAGGTCTCTTTAGCTTAGCCAAATAAGTCCCTGAACACGTCTTCTAGTTTTTCAAATGCCCGTATTTCAATGCCTAATTTATCTCTTGAGAGACCTTTCATATTGTTCTGAGATATATAAATTCTTTTGAAGCCTAATTTCTCTGCCTCAGAAATTCTTGAGTCAATTCTGCTTACTGCTCTGATTTCTCCTCCTAAGCCCACTTCGGCCGCAAAACAATAAGATTGGTTTACAGCCAAATCTTCATAGGAAGATGCCACACTCACACAAACTGCCAAGTCTATGGCCGGGTCTTCTACTTTAAGGCCTCCTGCCACGTTTAAGAAAACATCTTGTGTCCCTAATCTAAATCCTCCCCTTTTTTCTAATACTGCCAAAAGCATTTGCAATCTTCTTAGGTCAAAACCATTACTAGAACGCTGAGGAGTACCATAATTGGCTACGCTCACTAAGGACTGTATTTCAATATTGAGCGACCTATTTCCCTCCATCATAGAGGCTATGCTAATTCCACTAATTTGGCTGGATCTTTCAGATATCAAAATCTCAGAAGGATTACTCACCTCACGAAGTCCGTCTGCTAGCATTTCATAAATTCCTAATTCGGAGGTACTGCCAAATCTATTTTTTGTTGTTCTTAAAATCCTATAGGCCATATACCTGTCGCCCTCAAACTGAAGAACAGTATCTACCATATGCTCCAGTACCTTGGGTCCTGCCAAACTACCTTCCTTGGTGATGTGGCCTATCATGATAACCGGCACATCAGACTCCTTGGCGAAAGTCATGAATTCGGCGGCACATTCTTTAATCTGGGAGACAGAACCAGCTCCAGATTCTATTAAAGGGGAGGCCATGGTTTGTATAGAATCTACTATCACTACATCTGGCTCTAACATTTCTATATGCTTAAAAATGGCATCAGTAGCAGTCTCTGTAAGTATGTAACAGCGGTCGTTTTCAAACTTGAGTCGGGTAGCTCGCATTTTTAGCTGTTGTTCGCTTTCTTCCCCAGAAATATAGAGCACATTATAGTCTTTAAGACTGAGGGCTATTTGCAGCATTAATGTCGATTTCCCAATGCCTGGCTCCCCGCCAATAAGTATTAACGACCCAGGAACCATTCCTCCACCTAATACGCGGTTGAGCTCATTGTCATCCGTTATAATTCTATACTGCTCAGCCGTTTGAATATCATTTATTTTCTTTGGCTTAGACTTGGGCTTTGTGTTTTGACTTCCAAAACGCCAAGTACCTTTTTCCGGCTCATCTTTGGTTATAAGTTCTTCCACCAAGGAGTTCCACTCACTACATGTAGGACATTTACCTAACCATTTAGGCGAATTATAGCCGCAGTTTTGACAGAAATAGGCAGTTTTTTGTTTAGCCATTTTTAGAAGCTGAAAGTCTTAAATAATAGAAATGCGAAGTTCGAAATATTAATCCAAAGAAGATAGTAATTGACAAGCAAAGCAACCGATAGATAAAACATATCATCTAAATGTTAAGGAAGATTTAATTATTTCAGTAAATTGTACTAATTTAAAATACCTCTCCGTTAACTCATCGAAATCAGTTTATCTCCGTGGAGATTCAAATCACAAAATATTTATGAAGAAGATTACTGCTATCTTGGCATTGACCCTTATTAGTACACTAGGTTTTTCCCAATCTGGTTTAGGAATTAAGGCTGGCGTGAATATGACTAGCATCACAACAGATGCTGGCTCCTTAAAAAATAATATCTCAGAAAGTTTTGAGACTAAAACAGGATGGGTTTTTGGTGCATGGGGAAGGTTGGGAGATAAAATTTATCTTCAGCCAGAAGTATTAGTGGCTTCGAAAGGTGGTAAAGTAAGCGTATCACCGCTAGGAGGTGGTTCGGCAGAACTTATTGATGTGAAATACACCAATCTGGATATTCCAATACTCATTGGATTTAAGCCTTTAAAATTTTTAAGAGTAATGGTTGGACCAGTCGCGTCTCTCAAACTTTCAGAAGACCAGAAACTAAAAGAAGCTCTGGCGGGGTACACAACCAATGCTGGTGAGGCATTTTCTAATTCTACGTGGGGCTACCAGTTTGGCTTAGGCGTTAAGCTTTTAGGTTTTGAAATTGACCTCAGAAAAGAGGGAGGCTTAAGTGATATCAATGTTTTGAATTTTAGTGGCGAAGAGAAGTTTAGTCAGCGATCCTCGGGGTGGCAATTAACCCTCGCCAAGAAAATCCTTTAGAGTTTTTGGTATAGGCGAAAATGACGTTAATATATTCATAAGTGTCATTAATTGGCACGATATGCCCCTCAGAACATAATGAGGGGTATATTTTTAGCACGAAATTTGCACGTTGTTAAGCACTAAGTGAAAATTTATACCAGTGAAACATGAAACTAAACCAATCAAGGAAAGCGAAGACTACACTGCTTGTTTTTGCCATGCTAGGTTCTCTTTCTGGTCAGCAATTAAAGGCCTATAAAGAACCAAAAGGTCCAGAAATTCATGTTATTCCAAGCTATCAAGACTCACGCCTTGAGAACATCAAAATAAGTAGAGATACTTCTAGCTTATTCTATTATTCTTTTGAACGTCAAAAGACGGTTAAGTACAAAGAACATGTGAAAGAAGCTTCCATTTCTTTTGTTTCGGCATGTACGGGCGGCAGTTTAGTTTTGTCGGCACCCGATTATGGAACAAACGCCAAATACGAATGGGAGGGCCCAAATGGCTTTACAAGTTCTTCTCAAGATATTAAGTTTAAAGATTTAGAGTTTTCAGAAGACGGCATTTATACGGTAATGGTGTCCAAAGAAGATTTAACGGTTTATGGTAAAATAAAACTAATCGTAAAAAAAGCTCCTGAATCCATTATAGAAGAAACTGAATTTATGGAGGGAGAATTAATTCACATAACAGCCAAAGAAGAGGGTAACGGAATAATATATAGATGGCAAAACGAAGAAGGCAAGGTGGTTTCAAAGTCTAGAGACCTTTGGCTTCCGGCCCAAATGCCAGGCAACTATATTTACAAACTTAGGGTGGAGCAAAACGGGTGCAAAGTTTCTAGAGATTTCGCAGTGAGAGTTTCGGCCAGAAGTACTACAAATATGGGGCGTTCTTTTACGGAGGTACTTCTTAATCCTAATTAAGTCATAAATAGGGCCTATTTTTTTCATTTAATTCAAAACGAATAGTGATTATAGTTACGGGACTTAATTTGCCGAAAACAGGAGGTATAGCTCTTTTTCGTTTTATACTCCTGCGAGATAAAACACCTTCAGAAGCCCTAGTCCATCACGAAAGAATTCATATTAGGCAGCAGCTTGAACTCTTAGCTATCCCGTTTTATATCTGGTACGGGTTGGAATGGCTCGTGCATTTCATTAGAGTCAGAGACTTTTGGGAGGCATACCATCTTATTTCTTTTGAAAAAGAGGCATACACTCAAGAAGCAGATTTGGCCTATCTGAAAAACAGACCTATTTGGGCATTTCTATATTATCTCTAAAATCATACATTTGTATCCAAGATAGACAGATATGAAGCAACTTATTATTATCAATGGCCCCAATCTCAATCTCTTAGGAAAAAGAGAGCCTGAAATTTACGGGAGCCATACTTTCGAGGAATATTTTAAGGACCTGAAAAAGGATTTTCCTATAATTTCTCTGGATTACTTTCAAAGCAACCACGAGGGTGAAATCATTGATAAAATTCATGAGATTGGATTCTCTTACGATGGAATCATCATTAATGCCGGTGGCTTAACGCATACTTCAGTAGCACTGGCAGATGCTCTTTCTTCTGTTGAAAGTCCTGCGGTGGAGGTTCATATCTCTAATATACACGCGAGAGAAGCTTTTAGGCATAAGTCTTACCTAAGCAGCAGGTGTGTAGGGATGATTTGTGGCATGGGCCTTAAAGGTTATGAGTTTGCAATCAGGCATTTCCTAGACTACTCTTCAGCCCTTTGACCAGCTCTATTGATTAACCTATTTTTGATGTTTTTCGCACTTATGATTTGAGCGTGACCTACAAATTAGGTCAACATAAATATGGTCGCTAAAAGGAAGCGTAATGTTTTTTTCATAGTTGAATGATTCTTTTCAAACACCAATTTACCTATTCTTGAATAAATATTAACAGCGTAGTCTTAAATTTGATAATACGGTAAGACTAATATCAATTTAATTGAAAATAAATGGTATAAGTAGAAGTAAATGTCAAATAATATCGTGACGTTTAATTAATAAGTAGTTTTGTCATTCAATTTTAGATTTCCTATATGCGTATTTCTTTTTTGATTTCTTTTTTGTTTTCTGTAAGTAGTATGGCTCAGGGACTGTCTACCATAAAAGGTAGAGTAATAGACTCCGAGACAGGCCTGCCTATGGCCGGTGTAATTATTGATATGCAATATGGAGGTTATGCTAGCACCTCAAACTCCGCCGGTCACTACATCTTTAATTTTCCAACAATAGTCGAAGATTCAGAAACGGTGGCCTTTTCTGCCATAGGTTATGAAAGCCAGTACTTCGTTGCTTACGAGTTATTTGACACCACTAAATCAGAAATAAAATTTAAAAAGGCAGCCCCTTTAGATGTTAAATTAGGTTTATCAGAGGCTAGGAATTTAGTACAGTCGGCGGTGGACTCCATCAAAAATAACTACAGGAACACCTCTTTTTTTCAGAATGGTTTTTATCAGGAAGCAGCCCAAATTGAGGGTATTGGCTATGTTGAAATAAAAGAGGCCATGTTAAGAGTGGAGCGTTTCCCTGACCAAAAGAAGCAGCCAGATAAAATAAAATCAATAAAATCTAGATGGGTAGATTGGCCTGGACAAAGTAACAAGTTAGAAGCATGGCGATTTTTAAATGGACCGGCTGTAGCCTGCCGTTCTATTGAAACTGAGCTTCCAGATTTTATGACCAAACGAGGTTTGAAGAGTTATACTTTTACAGTGGATTCATTCCTGGTCAACTACAAGGATAAGAGACTTTATGTGGTGAATTTTGAACCAAAATCGGCGAACTTATCTGGAGGGCGATCGGGTAAAATATTTATAGAGCCTACTCAGAAGGCTATTGTTAGAATAGAATACGAATTGACAAAGAAGGGCCTTAATGCCGTGGTGGGCAACGGCATGGGAGGAATAAAGCTGAAAGGAGAGTCTCTGAAATTTATAAGCCAATACCGCTGGGATAAGGATAAATGGATACTGCATGAAAATAAAATGACAGTCGATTTGACCTACATAGACAAACTTGATAATAGATTTGAGGCAACTACACATTGGGAACTCAGCTTTTTATCTACGGAGTCTAGAGAGATTTCTTCCAGCATGATTGAAGAGACAGGCGTACTACTTAACACAGATGAATTCCGAAGGGCAAACGGATTAGGAATGTCATATTGGGGCAATAAAAATCACCTCATGGCAAGTCCTGAGATGGAGAAAATAGCAGAGAACAGACGTCGCCGCTAATTAGACGTTAAATCTGAAATGCATCACATCGCCATCCTTAACAATATACTCTTTACCTTCTATTCTTAGGCGTCCAACTTCTCTGCAAGCTGCCTCTGTGCCATATTTCACAAAATCGGTGTAGCTCATAACTTCCGCTTTGATAAAACCTCTCTCAAAATCGGTATGGATAACACCTGCTGCTTGAGGAGCAGTCCAGCCTTGCTGAATGGTCCATGCTCTCACCTCTTGTACTCCTGCGGTGAAGTAAGTGTTCAAGTTTAATAATTTGTATGCAGAACGGAGAAGCCTATCTAGGCCAGCTTCTTTCATTCCATATTCTTCAAAAAACATGGCCTTATCATCAGGATCTTCCATTTCGGAGATATCGGCTTCTATGTTATTACAAAGCACTATCATTTGAGCAGATTCAGCATCTGCTACCGCTTGAAGGGTCTCAGAAAACGAATTACCCGTGTGCATGCTTTTCTCATCCACATTGGCCACATAAAGGGTAGGCTTTACGGTGAGTAAAAACAGGTCTGCTATGGCCGGTAACTCTTCTTTTGTTAATTCGAGTTCTCTTACGTTTTTACCCTGCAATAACCACGTTTGACATTTTTCTACGGTAGCGAGCTCTGCCTTCATTTTGATGTCACCACCTACTCTGGCCATCTTTCCTATTCGACCAATTTTCTTCTCTATGCTTTCTAAATCTTTTAGTTGAAGCTCGTAGTCAATGATTTCTTTATCAGAAACGGGATTGATATCTCCTTCATCACGCAATACGTTTTCGTCTTCAAAACAACGAACTACATGAATGATAGCGTCTACCTCTCTAATGTTGCCTAAGAATTTGTTACCCAAACCTTCGCCTTTACTGGCTCCTTTCACCAGACCCGCAATGTCCACAACCTCAATTTGGGTTGGAATGATTTTGTTTGGGTTTACCAATTCGGCCAATTTGGCTAAACGTGTGTCTGGTACGTCCACAAGGCCCACGTTTGGGTCAATAGTACAAAACCTATAATTGCTCGCTTGAGCCTTGGCACTGGTGGAAACCGCATTAAAAAGGGTGGATTTTCCTACGTTTGGCAAGCCTACAATTCCTACTCTTAGAGACATCTTTTCTATGGATAAATTTGAGGGTGCAAAAGTAGCCTAAAAATTGATAACATACGCACATGTGATAGATATCACTTTTCGCTTTTTAGAGCAGGGTTACTTTTGATAAATAACTAAACAAAAGAAGACAATGACAAAAAATATGGGCAATGTAGCCAGAATAGTCATAGCTCTAGTGATAGGCGTGCTTTACTGGCAAAATGTAATTTCAGGAACATTAGGTATAGTTTTGGCCGCCTTAGCTGTAATATTTCTTTTGACGAGTACTGTTAATTTCTGCCCTACCTACAAGGTATTAGGTATTAGTAGCTCAAAAAAGTAAGAGAGTGCATTTCTCTTTAGACTAGCCATTTTTTTGTTCTATTTTTGCTAGACAATTTAAGCAAACTGCATGCAAAAAGTATATCTAAGCGATAGCGGACCAAAGGTGTCAAAAGCAATTTATAGCTTTTGGAGATGGGAAAATGAGAAAATGGCGGACCCCAAAAGGGCCGAAGAGATTATCAATCTTTGCTTGGAGTTGGGTATTAACACTTTTGATTACGGAGATACTTCTGCTAGTTTAAAGACCGAGCAGATAGTTAACTCTGTTTTACAAGAAAAAGGTTTTGATAGAAAAGACAAGGTGATTTTTGCTAAATGTGGCATTCGTCAAGGATTACCTTCTGGTAGGCCCTATTTTGATAATTCTAGAAGTTACCTCTTAGATTCTGTAGATAAGTTTTTAGAGGATTTGAGGACAGATTATCTGGATATTTTCTTACTAAATGGGTTTGATTATTCAGCCAACCCGGAAGAGACCGCTCTGACTTTGCAGCATATAGTGCATACTAAAAAGGCTAAGCACATAGGAATTGCAAATTTCACAGTAGACCAGCATAAACTGTTAGCTAAATATCTAAGTATCCCCATTGTAACGAGTCATATTGAGCTAAACCTTTTGGACACAAGCCCCATTAGGGATGGAAGGATAGATTTCATCAAAGAGCAGTACGCTAAACCACTTGTGTGGGCTCCTTTAGCAGGTGGCGAAATTTTAGAAGGAGGGTCAGAGCAGGCTATTGGTTTAAGGAAGGCCCTGAAAATAGTTGCAAAAAAGCATGATGCTAATTTGGAACAAGTAGCTGTGGCATGGCTTATAAACTTGGGGGTATTGCCTATTATTGGCTCTCTTAACTTAGAAAGAATAAGAAATGTAGCTACGGCAACAGATTTAGTATTGTCTAAGGAAGACTGGTACGAGATTTACTATGCTTCTTTGACGAAGTAAAATCAATCCGAAATTTGGAATTTTAGTCTTGATGTAAATGGGTCATCTTATCCATGATGAAAGTGTTTTAGGAACGCTGTAATTTTCATTAAATAATCTCACCTGACCAAAGTCTTTTTGTCTTCTCGGAACGGTCTTTTGACCCAAATAGAGAATTTTGCCCCTTAACTATCCATACAATATTAAAGGCGGCCTTTAGATATGCACGATAATTTGGCTAACCATCATTGTCTTTATTGAGTTATGAAACTTGGTTAGTTTTGATAATAAGGAGATTCACAGCAGCTGATGGATTATCGGAAATAAGGTTATGGATTTACTCTTGGATTGTATGAGATTTATACTAATGTTACAATCCAATAAGCTCACTACCAGTAAATAAAAAATAAGCTTTCTGTCAGCAGAAGTAAGCATCATTCTT
>Ga0075117_1001342_pt1 | contig 15169 bp, 10 predicted proteins | sample AntAceMetag02UKJ_FD_69789 | JGI IMG/M metagenome (GOLD analysis project Ga0075117, IMG submission 69789) | Saline lake microbial communities from Ace Lake, Antarctica - Antarctic Ace Lake Metagenome 02UKJ | ecosystem: Environmental > Aquatic > Non-marine Saline and Alkaline > Saline | place... | reverse complement strand
AGTAGAAAAAATATTGAACAACAGACCCAGAAAAAGATACGGTTTTAGAACACCGGAAGAAGTTTTTGTCAACGCTATCAACAATAATGGAATCGTTGCGTTAATGACTTGAATCCACCGCTTGATAAACGAAATCGATATAAAATTCCGTTAATTCCCCATTTCCTTTCGTATCTACTTTAACCAATACATCTGTTCCAGTGAGAGATTCGCCGGTTTGGAAAACCTGATCTAGCAGGCTAAAAAAACCTTGTTCTAATAATTCTGGAAGTACTTCTGCCATTGTTTTGCCAATGATATCTGTCTTGCCCGTTAATTGCAAATAAAGTGGGTTCGCCATTTCAAAAACATGATTTTCACCTTTCAGCATGCCAATCGCCGACGGTGCTTTCAAAAACATGTCATAGAACCAATTTCTTTCATTTTCTATGGCTTTCTCCACTCCTTTCCTTTCTGTAATATCCTTTACTACGCAATATATTAAACCGAGCTCTGCATCCAAATTAACCGACCATAAGACGGTAACCACCTTTCCGCTTTTATGCACATACCTATTTTCAAATAATGGCAAGTGATTACCCTTAAAAAAACTTTCGGCCGCCTTGGAGGTCATATCCCTATCTTCATGATACACCAAATTCATAAATTTGGTACCTATTAGCTCTTCAGGTGTATACCCCCAAACTTGTTTAGATGCCGCATTAACATTTACAAATTCCCATTCAGCATTAACTGTACAAATGACATCCAGAGAAGAATTGAGTATTTTGTGAAGTTCGGACAGTGTTTTTTGTAACTCAACTGAAGTATTTCTAAGGTTACTTTCAGCGACCTTTCTTTCAGTAATATTTTGATGTGCGATAACAACCTTTGTATCATCTTCTCCAAAGTGTGATATTAGAAGCATAAACCATCGTTCTTCCTCGGGAGAATGACAGGGATATTCCATTTCAAAATAGTGCTCTTCCTTTTTAAAAACAGATTGAATGCCGGCTAACACCCTTACTGCATTCTCATCACCACTTTTTATAGCTTTTTTGCAAACTTCAAAATAGTTGCTTCCAATGGAGACACGACGTAAAGCTGTGATTCCGTCTTCAACGCCATCTAAATTCCAAGCTTTGTTAGCCGCTAATATGGTTCCGTTTTGCGCTATCACCGCTATATGCTTTGTAAGCGAAGAAAGCACTGCTTTATAGAAATTTTCACTTTCGCATAATTTCTGTTCTGCATTATTTTTTTCTATAGCATTGGCTATAGCATACGGAAGGCGCTGCAAACGGTCTTTAAGGATATAATCATCACCGCCTGCCTTCATTATTTCTACGGCAGCTTCACCAGATACAGTACTTGTAACCAGGATGAGTGGAATTTTTAATCCTTTTTCTTTAAGAATATGAATGGCTTCAAAGCAATTGATAGAAGAAGGGGTGTGATCACAGAGGATAAGGTCTGGTGTAAACGCTTTGAGTGCCTCTTCGAAAGCAATTTTATTAGTAACAAGCACTATCTCAAATTGAGTGTTTGCTTTACTTAATTCTCTTTCTACCAATTCAGCATCCGCAGCATTAGCTTCGAGGTGGAGTATTTTTATTTTAGTTTCCAAATGATAAAATTCTCTTTTTTTATTTAGAAATGGGCTTTATTTGTTTGCAGCCAATACATATACTCCTGCCAAATGAAAACCCGAGTTTTTGTCTCTTTCTTTTTCCCTTTGCCGTCGTTAAAATTATAAACCGTAGCTACCGCTATGCTTGATAATTTTGCCTAGGTAAAGAAAAAAATAAAATTGCCAAAATTTTCGGGTTTTCATTAAGCATGAGTATAGCAAAGTCCGTTACGACCTTAAAAAGGTTAGGAATTAAAAAGTTTTACAACAGCCTTATCCTCCGCAAATGCAATGGCACACCTACTAACCAGATATTTTTATGAAAAACCTCGGCATCATCAAAAAAATTGCTTTGATGCGCTGGTTTCTTTTTATCTTTTCTCTAGTTTAAAAAGCGAAATCAATTCCCATAAACAAGAGTTCTGATAGTATTTTTCTCAATTATAGCATTTATTTTTTTTCCTAATTTGTAATTATTGGATATTGTGCCCAATAATTACATAATTCTAAATACACTTTACGTGAGTGATTTTTTAATTATTCTTTTAGATTAATATCGTAAGTTTTTTCTGTATCAGTTATGAAGATCGTCAAAATAATTAACATTTAACATATTATTCTTGAAGTGTTTCAAAAATTTTTGTGGGAAAAAACATAAGAAGTAGCGAATTGACTTTCTATTGCTTTCATTTTCAACTTAAAATAAGATGCTTTGAAGGCTGTTTTTTTTGTGCTTCCCTTTTAAATTTTCGAGATAAGGCTGAATCATACATCTCCTTAACAATGGTAGTTCACGGTATAAAATAACAAGGATTATGGACAATGTAATAAAGCACTTTGCACAAAGCGATACGTTAAACGGTACAATGAAATATAGAAGACATGGCGCTTAAGCTTTCCAGTCAAACCATATAGGCTCCTCGGCCAACAAATGTATACCACCAAGTGGGTTCTAAATTTTACAAAACCGCACAGAAACCCAATTCATTATTTCAACGTACCCTAAAAATTTATCGTGTATGGCGCTGGAAACTTCCATAGGAATTAATGGGTCACCAATACCTAGAAATTTTTGTGGATTTAGTTACGGCATCGAGAATTTGCTCAGGAAGTTTGTTGATATCCGTTGGTTTTTGCAGACAAGTTGACGTCCCGGATTTAACAAATTCTTTCATAGTTTCTTCAAAAAAAGAGGTGGAATGCATAATCACTACACAATTTTTTAGCTTCGCATCTCTTTATATTTCAATTAAACACTCCCGGCCCGGCCATGATCGGCATATGTACGTCAAGAAAAATAAAATCAGGAACTCTATCTATCTTTCGCAATTGGTTGAGCGCATCTTCGCCGTTTATGGCCTAAAGGCACAAAGGGCTTTTGAGCACATCTTCTATTGCTTCGTTGAAAAAAATCTATCATCTTCATCATCCTCTATGATCATAAAAAAAATTCCAAAGTATTTTGTTTTTTTTATTCCGATCGCTTAGATGGCAGTCTGTCATGAAACGTTGCCCCTTTATTTTTCTTGGCAGTTGCAAACCTTACCCTTTGGTAATTTTCAGTAACTTTTAGTGCGTGCCAATACAATACCTGTGTCGTTAATACTGTCTTTGTTGGCATTCTGTAGCGGCGAGCGCTAACTTTTTGCAACTTCGGGGCGATTACCCTCCTCTTCCATACCATCCTCAATCATTTCTTGTACTTCTTCCTCATCTCCCTCTTCCAGCGTTTCCACTTTCTCTTCCTGTACGTCTTCCTTTTGATTAATAAAAAATGTACAGAAAAGTGGTAGATGGTCACTGCCAATAGGTGGTAAGGTCTTAAAGTCTTCAACAAAAATAGCTGGTGAATGAAAAAAGAGATCAATAGGAAATCTAAGCAATCTATATTTGGCATGATAGGTAGCTATAAATCCGCGGCCGATTCGCGGATCTATCAATTTTGCGGTGTTTCTAAAAAGAATGGAAGATTTCGCCCAGGCAACATTATTAAAGTCGCCAACAACGATCACAGGTCCCTTAGTTTCTAAAATTCTCTTGCCTAGGGAAAGCAATTCTCCGTCCCGTTCTTTGGAAGTATCCTCTTCTGTAGGGCTTGGCGGTGGTGGATGCACGCCAAAAAAAGTAAATGAGATACCATTCTCGCTCACCAGGGACGCTTCGATACTGGGCAGATCGTCTGCTATAAAATAATTGGTCTTTATAGAATTTGTAGGTAGTTTGGTGTAGAAATGAATGCCATAGGTGTTTTCTAAAGCTACTTTCTTGAAGTTTGGATAGTCCCCCTCAATTTCGGTCAGCGCATCTTCCCAAGCCTGATTGGATTCCATGGTCAGCAAGATATCGGGTTTGACTTCCCGTACTAATTTTATAAGTTTTTCGTAGCCTTCATTAAATTGGTACACATTCACCGATATGATGGAAATTGTCTCGGAATGTTTCGGAATATTTTGTGTTGTGTTGTGCTTATATACTATGGTATAAGGAATTAAGATGATGATATTATTGATTATAAGCCCTGCATGTACCAAAACTGTTCCCCAGAACAGAAGGCTTTTGTCTTCCACAAATAGAAGTCCCAGTGCCAGTGTTATGAGTTGAAGGAACATCACCTGAATCCTTCCGAACTCCCAAACCCGAAACATCCAGTGCTGATGGGGTATAAATGGCAACAGACTCACCGTGATAAATACCGCAGATAAGATATAATAGGCTAGTAGCATACGTTATAGATGACGGCTTCAACCCTTAAGTTAAGCTAAAATTAATAATTTGAAAGGTTCACTTTGAGGTCAAATTATAGTGTCGTTTTTAGATTACTGTGTTACATTATGTAGCCCGTATTCAGGACGGGCCAAATGTATTTAAGAACGTTCTATATTGTTGATCACCTCAGTAATTTGCGCGGGAAGTTTATGCACATCCGTTGGCTTAAGGAGATAACTTGATGCACCGAGCTTTTGAAATTCCTTTATACTTTCTTCACTAAAAGATGTCGAATACATAATAACAGGAATTTGTTTTAGTCTCGCATCTTTTTTTAATTGCTTTATACACTGGCGTCCATCAACGCAGGGCATATTTACGTCAAGAAAAATAAAGTGCGGCAATTGTTCCGCTATTCTTAATAGTTCCATTGCTTCATTACAGCCATTCGCTCCCATAAATTCCATTGAACTGGACATTTTTGACACCACTTCTTCAAAAAAGTACCTATCATCCTCATCATCGTCTATAATCATAAAAATTTTTTTCTCCATGGCCTGTAGTTGTTTTATTTATCGGGGTTGTTTAAATGGAAGTATGATTTGAAACGTTGCCCCTTTATTTTCCTCTCCAGTCGCAAAGGTTATGCCATGGTGATTTTCAGTAATTTTTTTAGCGAGGGCCAATCCAATACCTGTGCCGCTATACATGTCTTTGTCGTGCAGGCGCTGGAATATGGTGTATATTTTTTCTGAATATTGTTGTTTAAAGCCGATGCCGTTATCCTTGCAAATAATTTCAACATAAGCTATTGACGGATCCAATGTGGGATAGTTGCTAATTTCCTTTTCTAAAAGTGTGCGAGATGTAATGTTGATCACGGGTGGCACATCTTCCCTAGAAAATTTAAGGGCGTTGCTGATAAGGTTGTGAAAAAGCTGGTTCATCTGCAAAGGGATGGCATCTATGGTAGGGAGTTCCCCATAATGTATTTTGGCTTTCTTTTCGTCAACGAGTAATTCAAAATCATTTAAAATAGTATGTAGTGTGTCGTTCAAATCGGTCTGTACAATTAATTTTCCGTGGTCGAGCAACCTCGAATAATTGAGTAGGTCCTCGATCAATATCCTCATGCGGCCGGATGCCCCGTCAATTTTATTGAGATACGTTTTTGCTTCTGTGCTCAATTCAGCTTCGTGTTTGTCCTGCAAGAGCATGGAAAAGGTTAAAATTTTTCGCAATGGCTCCTGCAGATCATGGCTGGCTAGATGGGCAAACTGGTCTAACTGCGTATTGGACTGCTTCAGTTCCTCTACCGATACTTTCAGTTCGGCAGTCCGTTCTTCTACTCTATTTTCTAATTCTTCGGAAAAAGTTTTTATTTTTTGTTCTGCCAGTTTTCTTTCGGTAACATCTTCAATAGCAAGCAATATTAATTGCTCTTCTGTTTTTTCGTTTTTAATCTGCCGTGCATTCATTAGCAGGGTACGCTCACCTATTTCTGGAAATTTCATAGTGATTTCAAAATCATCTATATGGTCTTTTCGAGAAAGCACTTTTATGAGTAACGAGCGAAGTTTATCATCATCGAACTGATGGTGCTTTATTTCATAAAACCATTTATTTTCTGTTTCCTTTTCATCCACATTAAATTTTTTGTAGAAGGCAGCATTGGCACTTTTAATGCAAAGGTTTTTATCAAGAACAATGAGCGGATGGCGAGTGGTACTCACGATACTTTCGGAATACAGACGGGCTGCACCGAGCTGTTCCTGATTATCCAGCAATTCCTGATTTACGATGATGAGTTCTTCGTTGGTAGATTGCAGTTCCTCTTTGGAGGTTTCCAGTTCTTCGTTCAAACTTTGCATTTCCTCATTACTGCTCTGCAGTTCTTCGTTGGCGCTCTGCAGTTCTTCATTGGCGGCTTCCATGTCTTCGGTGATGGAGCGCATATCTTCACGGTTGTACGCCAATTCTTTTTCCAATTGATCGTTTCGCTTTTCTGCTTCGCCTGCTTTTGTTGATGCAGCTGATTTTCCGTCCTTCGCTTTCGGAATTATTATTTTCTCAAATCTAATTAAGTAATGCCGTTCGACCGTATCGGTAATCGGAATGATCTCCATTGCCACCAAAGTCTGTTCCCCTAGCCCTTCCTGATCGCTATCGGCATCATTCACGGGCGTGTATATTTTTAAAGGGATATTTTCTGTACTGACCGCTATTTTATCCTTGGAGGCTTTGTGAATGGCGTTTCGCAATTCAAAGGTCAAACCATCGCGTGCCATGCTCAAAAGATTGTGGGTGGGTTTGCCCTGCGGTGCCTTAAGAAAAGGGGTGAGATCTCCGTGAATGTGCACAATATCCATTTGCTCGTTCACCACAACGCTTGCAGGCGCTTTGGAAATCATGATGGCCTCTGCGCTTTTTTTGAAATCGGTCTGTGTAGCTTCAGGTTTGGCTACGGTTCTCGCTTTCATAGTCAATGCTTCTTCTTTTAGTTCGGTGGCAACACGCCTAAAGTGGCCCGTACCGCGCTTGCGCGAATAAATTTTCTCTTTCTTCGCCACTTGTTCGAACAGATCGGAGGAGGCACCAATAGACTCGGATGTACCGAGGAGCAGAAATCCGGTTTCTTTCAATGCGTAATGAAAAATGGCGAATGCTTTCTGCTGCAAAAAAGTATCCATATAGATAAGCACATTGCGGCAACTGATGAGATCCATGTTTGCAAATGGCGGGTCTTTCAAAAAATTGTGCGGCGCAAAAACACAGATATCACGAATGCCTTTGCTCACTTCGTAAACACCATTGTTTCTTGTAAAATACGTTTCGAGCTGCGATGCGGAAAGCATTGCCACATCGGCTTCCGTGTAAACTCCTGAGCGCGCTTTCTTAATGGCTTTCTCGGAAATATCGGAAGCGAAGATTTGAATTCTTGTTCGGTCCCGATAGCTATCGGAATTTTTTTCCAAAAATTCCTTCAGGTAGATGGCAATCGAATATACTTCTTGGCCTGTGGAGCATCCCGCCATCCACATACGAATAGGGGCGTCAGGGTTTTTATTTTCAAGGATGGAAGGAAAAACGGTTTCAGTTAATGCCTGAAACGTTTTCGGGTCACGGAAAAAAGAAGTGACCGGAATAAGCATGTCTTGAAACAAGGCATCCTGTTCAGCTATATTAGTCCGCAAAAATTTTAAATAATTGGTAAGATTTTTCTTTTTTACAATGGCGATGCGCCTCGCGATGCGCCTGCGTAACGTTGCATCCTTATAATGGGTAAAATCAACCCCGCTGTGCTGGCGAAGCTGTGAAAGAATCTGTTTAAAAACCGATTCATCATCATTGTTCTGTTGTTTTTCTTCTTTGTGAACAGGACTTGTTTTATCTATCCTGTTTATCTGCAAAAGCTGCTCTGGAATTTTTTCGGGAGCTAAAATAAAATCGACCACGCCTGCATTGATGGCACTTTCCGGCATACCATCATAGGCTGCCGATTCCGTGTCCTGCGCAATGCAGATGCCGCCATATTCCTTGATGGCTTTTAAACCCTTTGTTCCATCTTGTCCTGTGCCCGATAATATCACGCCTACCGCAAACTCCTTATGCACTTCGGCAAGCGATGTGAAAAATATATCAATGGAAAGATTTAGAATTTTTTGATCGCGCGGAGCGAGTTGCAGCACCCCATCGGCAGATGTTAATATTTTGTTTGAAGGTATGATGTAGATGTGGTCTGGCGCCAAATGGATGTCATCTGTAATTTCATGCACAGGAATGCTTGTTGCCCGTTGTAAAATCTCAGGTAACATGCTTTCGTGCGAGGGGTCCAGATGCTGCACCAGTACATAGGCCATTCCTGAACTTTCCGGTATCGCCTTGAGCAATTTTTTGAACGCATCAAGCCCTCCGGCACTTGCGCCAATGCCTACAATGGGAAAGTTCTGCCTGGTGGCAGGTGGTTCGGTCTTATCTTTTTTTGGTGCAGCCTTGGCCATGGATACGAATAATTAGGTTGGAGGATTTTATATTTTTTTAACTTTTTCCTAAAATTAGGGTTAAAAATCTGTTATAACGTGCAATACGCAATAATAAAGCCTCTTTTCCGTAAAGCTCGCTTGTTATATTGATACGAACATTGTCTGTCGTTAAGTCTATTACGGAGGCTATATTCATTATTTACCAAATATAGCGGATAAAACACATATTTGCTTTATCCGCTATAATAAAGGCTGCACTTAACTTTCAACTAATTGGAGATGGAAAAATAACCGTCCCATAAAACGGCCGTTTCATGGGACTGCGTTGAAAAGCCTTTCAAATAAATGGTTCCAGTTCCATTTGTGGTTCTTTTTAGTAATTCACCTTTTACGCAACGAAAAGAAGTTCACTAAGCGGTCCTTTATTTGAACATTTACGCAATCACACATTCATTGAGTTCAGAAAGCTTAATTCATCGTATCAATTAATTAGTTTGAGTTTTGACCTTTATTTGAACTTAGTACTATGGTTTTGGATCCGCCTCGGAGCTTATGTCAAAAAGGAAAGTGAATACGTACAAGTTTAAAAAAGTAGTTTATATATGTTATAATTTTGTAGTAGCTTCAATAAAAATTTAGTGTGGAAGCAAATATTATAAAAGTTGGAAACTCAAAAGGTATCATCATACCTTCCAAGTTTTTAAAGTTAATAGGGCTGCATGAAAAGGTTCGTATTAATGTTGAGGATAATCGCTTGTTTATCGAACCTATCGAAGAACACCCAAGAAGCGATTGGGAGGAGTTATTTTAAAAAGCAGATGCTGAGCAAGACAAAGAACTATTAATACAGGATATTTTTGAGGACGAATCTTTTGATGATTGGCAATGGTAAAACAATTTGAAGTTTATTAGGTAGCTTTATAAGCAACCAGGGGTAGTGAAAGCAACAAGAAGAGACCCTGCGTAGTCCTTTCCCCAAAAGAAACGAACAATAGCCTCAATACTGTTATTATAGCACCATTAATCTCTACCATTAGGAATTACCCGTCAAGGGTCAGTGTTACGGTTTACAATAAGAAAGGGCAGATTGCATTATATCAGTTAAGATCTATAGCTAAGGTAAGGCTGAGCAACAGAATAGAAGTTTTAAATAAAACAACTAGTATTGCAGTCAAAACGCTCTTGCTTAAAATGTTCAAATAAAAAAATCGGGTCAAGCCTTCAAGCATTAAACCTAAACACTAAGGCAAAAGTGAATACGCGTAAATCCAGATAAACCATTATTAGGTGGTGCGCATTTATGCTATATTGCACCTATCAATCTAAAACACATGGAAACAGTCAGAAAATCGATAACATTCACAGACCAACAAGATAGTTGGATTAAGTTAAAAGTTAAAAACGGGGATTTTACTAACGATAGCGAATATATTCGAGATTTAGTAAGGAAGGATCAAGCGGAAAACATAAAACTTTTGGAATTGAAACAGGCCATTGATGAAGGGTTACAAAGCGGGAGAAGTCCATTAAAAATAGGGGATATCATGAGGAAGGTGGATAATGGGGAACTATAACCTATCCACTAGAGCTCAATTTGATATTGTTGGTATTTATAAGCAGGGCATCACCTATTTCGGAAGCTACCAATCCTCTACATATTTAACCGAACTAGAGGTGTTTTTGGAAGAATTGGCCGAACGTCCTGAACTGGCCAGAGATGCTAGCACGATTGCGAATGCCCTGCAATTCTATAATTTTAAAGCTCATGTTATTTATTACTCCTGTGACAAGAAGAATGAAATATATGTGGTTAGACTATTGGGTAAAAGAATGAATTTTTTGGAACATTTGTAAGTCTAATTGAACTATGAAAATGAAAGATAGAAATTCACTTTATATTCTTGCTGTCCAAATTGTTTGTCCGTAGGTATTACAAATTTAAGTATTGATTAGGATGATATCATTTTAACGATTGGGGCGAGCGCTTGGAAGCTGATAACTTGTCTATATTGAGCATAATTAAAATCTGGTAAATATGGCTATGTAAAAGTTGTAACCTACGGCATTCTCGGAGCGCTATATTGCGGAAATCAGAAGTTTAGACCTCCTTTTGTCAAATCTGGGAGAATTTGCCACCTTTATAAATTACAGACTGGACAGGGTAGCCCGAAGTGTTTCGCATCCAAGAACCATTTCTAGAAAAGACCACGGCATAAGGAAAATTCATTCTTACACTACTTTCAAGCTGTACTGCATTGGAGTGTTAGTATTGTTGAAACAACTTTAGCTGGTAAGGAAATTTGACAGACAAAGAGGCATCAAATTTAGCAGAAAAGAGATCTAACCAAAAAAGTACGGAAAAAAGTCATTTTAGCTTAAACATAGTATCGGGATCAGCGCAAGCAACTTTCCATAAATGAAATTTACAAACTATTTATATTAAGTTCGAAAAGCACTTTGTATACGTATTTTGCCTGGCAAGGTAGAAGGAATTGTGTGAAGCGGAGCGTTAATTTATGAAACAAAGCACAAAAAAGAGATAAAAGGTACCGTAAAGAATCTAAATAATAGTATGTTATACTATACTAACACATTGTTATTATCAATGTGTTTCACTATATTTGTCAAGTCAGTAAAGACAAAAAAATAAAGCCACAAATAAGCCAAATATGATAGGCTTTGTTATGTAAGGCTATAAAACAAGTTTTATGACAATGAAGACTAAAATTAAGCAAACAGCTTTTAGGTTTGATGAAGAACTATTAGCATTAGTCAAAGAAAAGGCAGATGCTCAAAAACGAACTCTTAACAATTACATTGAGATTCTTTTGTTAAAAGATGTTGGGAAGATTCCAAATAAAGAAACCAAACTAGCTATAGCAGAGGTTATGAGCGGTAAAAAACTTGAAGAAATAACGGACATTGATGCCTTTATGGATTCTATCTGACAACTAAAAATGTACAAACTTTTACTATCCACAAGATTTAAAAAAGATTTAAAAAAGGTGGTTAAAAATCCTACGGACAAGAAGCTTACTACGGCTATTTTAAAAGTGCTAAGGGAGAAAGGGGTTTCAGGTATTCCCACAGAAATGAAACCACATAAATTAAAAGGAAATTACAAAAATAATTGGGAATGTCACATTAGACCCGACTTGCTAATAATTTGGTATCAAGTTGAAGCTCCAAATGTCATTAATCTAATAAGGATAGGTTCTCATTCTGATTTGTTCAAATAAATATACTCATGCTTAATGAAAACCCGAAAATTTTGACAAATTTATTTTTTTCTTTGCCTAGGCAAAATTATCAAGCATAGCCATAGCTGCGGTTTATAATTTTAACGACGGCAAAGGGAAAAAGAAAAAGATAAAAACGCGGGTTTTCATTTGGCAGGAGTATAACGTCTAAATAAACGATAAAAGCCTACCAAAAAATTATGTGTTTGGACCCATATTTATCTAGAACGCCGATACTCCAAAGCTCCTAAATTAAACCCTAACCAACCCCCATGAAACTACTAGCGTTCGTTCCTATAAAACTTACGCTAATTCTTATGGCAGGCATCCTACTTGGCCATTATTTTCCTTTTGATAGTCGCTTCGCCCTTGGGGGTACTCTTTTGTTTTTAATTAGTCTTGGTATTTTATATCGCTATGAAAGGGATACCAAATCGGTTTGGTTTGGTCTGCTAGCCGGCTCAACGACCATGGCCTTGGGCGCTTTTATCATTATAAAGGCGCAACCCCAACAGGACAAATACCATTACAGCACACTGGCTTTAAGCCAGCAGTCCGTTTGGCGATTAAAAATAAAGGAAGTCCTAAAACCTACGGCATTTTCGGAACGCTATATTGCGGAAATCAAAAGTGTTGATAGTTTGTTTGCCACCGGAAAACTGATACTTAGTAAAAGCCTAAGTGACAGCCTAACCACCTTATCCGTAGATGATGAACTGTGGGTCATAGCCAAATTAACCGCTATATCAGCCCCCCTAAATCCGCATCAGTTCAGTTATAGGGACTATTTGGAACAATTGGGTGTTTACCATCAAATGCGGCTGGCACCAAACGATTATCACAAAACGGAAAATCCAACCAGAACTATTTTCGGAATCGCCGCAGGCGCTAGAAACCACATCATAGGAAAATTAAGAAACGAGGGTTTTGGCCAAGAAGAACTCGGGGTCATACAGGCCTTGCTCCTAGGTCAGCGCACGGATATTTCCAAGGAAACCTATGACAACTACAAGGATGCAGGTGCAGTTCATATCCTTGCCCTTTCCGGATTGCATATCGGGATACTACTGCTTGTACTGCAGTTTATATTGCGGCCCTTGGAATACCTGCCGCACGGTAAGAAAATCAGTTTGCTCCTAACGGTATTATTATTATGGGGTTTTGCTTTTTTGGCCGGACTCTCCCCTTCTATCGTAAGAGCCTGCACCATGTTCAGTTTTGTGGCCTACGCCCTGTACCTGAACCGGCCCAGTAATACCTTTAATATTCTGGCGCTTTCCATGTTTTTTATCCTCTTGTTCATCAATCCGAATCTACTGTTTCAAGTGGGATTTCAGATGAGTTATGCCGCTGTACTCGCTATAGTTTGGATATATCCTTTATTGCAAAAATTATGGTATCCCAAGTTCAAACCTGTGCGTTATGTTTGGCAGCTTTTATCGGTAAGTGTTGCGGCGCAGTTGGGTGTTTTACCCATTAGCCTGTTTTATTTCCATCAATTTCCCGTCTTATTTTTTATATCGAATTTACTCATTATTCCCGCTTTGGGCTTTATCTTGGGTACGGGAATTTTGGTCATTTTCCTATCGCTTATCAACCAACTGCCCGATAGTCTTGCATGGCTTTTTAATATATTGATTTCCTACATGAACACCATTGTCGCTTGGGTAGCAAAACAGGAAGATTTTATTTTTAAGGACATTTCCTTTGATGGCGCTCAACTCCTATTAGCCTATACCTTAATCGCGGCCTTAGCCCTCCTACTGGCACAACTGAATTTTAAACGAATGGTATTCTTCCTTACCGGCCTATTATGTCTGCAAGGGTATACGATGTATAAAGGGTATACATCGACGCAGAAAAGTGACGTATTGGTACTGCATCAAACTAAAAACACCATTATTTTAGCGAAAAATGGTTCAGATACCACGGTTTTTACTTCGGATAGTACCGCTGCGCAATACCCGGTAATAGATGTGAAAATTGGCGAACGCATCCGCACCGTTGCCTATGATACCTTGGCGAACAGTTATCTGATACATGGAAAATCGTTCTTAGTCTTGGACAGTTTAGGCATCTATACCCCAGAAAAACTAGAACAGACGGTTCTGCTTACCCATTCCCCAAAAATCAATTTGGATAGACTGATTAGCACCACGAATCCAACCCAAATTATTGCGGACGGAAGTAATTACACCAGTTATATCGCACGGTGGAAAGCTACCTGCATCAAAAGAAAAATCCCTTTTCACTATACGGGCGAAAAGGGCTTTTACATATTAGACAGGGCCGATTAATGCACTTTGCCCATTAACTTCTTAATTAAAGGCGACGCTACCAATACCAGAATACCTGCCACTACGGCGTATTTTGCTATCAATTCAAATCCGTCTGTATACACCGTTAAAGTTTCAAAACCGCCTACGTTCTTATCGGTACTTTCAATGGCCAATTGCTTTCCAATAAACCCTACCACCTGAAACGCAAAAGCTGAGGACAAAAACCAAACCCCCATCATAAAGGCCACAATGCGCTTAGGAGATAAATCCGTAATTTTTGAAAGACCCACAGGAGACATGAACAATTCCCCTACCGACAATAACAAATACATTAACAATAAATAAGCAAAAGGCACCAAGCCATTGGCATCGGCACTGTTTACACTAATGGCGAGAACATAAAAACTAAGCCCTGCAAAAAGCAGTCCCATTCCAAATTTATACGGTGTTCTAGGATTAAGGTTGCGTTTACTCAGGTAGGTCCACATCAAGGAAATTGGAATGGCCAAAATAATGATGAACATGGAATTTAAAGAGTTGGTCTGCGCAGCGGACATTAAGGTAAGGTCTACGTTTCTAGCGGCAAACAAGGTTATTACACTTCCCGATAATTCATGGAAACCCCAGAAAATTGTCATGAAGAAAGTAATCAATACCGCAACAAAAAGTTTTTTACGCTCTTCTAAAGTTGCTTTGATCATTATATTGGCCAAATAAATCAATATCAATATGGCTATGCCCTTAAAAATAATATTCACAATATTTTGATCTCCTAAAAATGTCCCTTCGGACCCCAAAGATTTATAGGCAGAAAGCAAATACGCGATAACAGGGGCAGAAAGAACCGCTAAAATAGGAATGAGTATCCCCTGCTCTATACCCAAAACTTTTTTCTTCATTACGGTTTCATTGGGAGGCAAACCTTTATCCCCAAAAACATTCTTTTTAATACCGCTCCAAAAAAACAACAGACCGGCTACCATTCCAATTCCTGCCAGACCAAAACCATAGTGCCAACCATAGGCATAAGCTAACCAACCGCACAGCAGAGGAGCTATCCAACCACCTATATTGATTCCCATATAAAAAATAGTAAAACCGGAGTCTTTCTTGGGGTCGCCCTCTGGGTACAAGGTCCCTACAAAAGTTGAAATATTAGGTTTAAAAAAGCCATTACCCACTATAATGAGCGCAAGTGCCAAGAAAAATGCAAGATCGTTTTCTATAGCCAACACAAAATGACCTATCGCCATGAGTATCCCGCCCAAGAAAATTGAATTTCGCATGCCCAAAATTTTATCCGAAATCTGACCTCCAATGACGGTAGACGCGTACACCAAAGAACCATAGGAC
>Ga0075117_1001334_pt1 | contig 15206 bp, 11 predicted proteins | sample AntAceMetag02UKJ_FD_69789 | JGI IMG/M metagenome (GOLD analysis project Ga0075117, IMG submission 69789) | Saline lake microbial communities from Ace Lake, Antarctica - Antarctic Ace Lake Metagenome 02UKJ | ecosystem: Environmental > Aquatic > Non-marine Saline and Alkaline > Saline | place... | reverse complement strand
CGAAATAACCCCAAAATACATACAGGGGGTTCTGTTTTGAAAAAGCAAATTTAAAGCCCTTAAGTAGCCTTAATAAAAGACTTTTTGCCTAAATTAAATCGTTTAGGACAGGATTGATTACATACCCCAATTTATAGAAAAAAAAATATTATGTTAAATACGAAATTAAACAGTAAACTAAAATAGCGTAGTTAAAAGCATACTGGTGAGCTATTTTCTAATATTTTGCATTAGAAACGTGTTCATATTTAAACGATGACAAAAACAAATAAGGGCTAGAGCATAGCCTCAAACTCATCTTCAGAAATCATGGTCACACCCAATTTTTCTGCTTTGGCAAGCTTCGAAGGGCCGGCACCTTCGCCTACAATAAGATAGGTCAATTTCTTGGAAACACCACTTACCAGTTTACCGCCGTTAGATTCTATTTTTTCTTCAATTTCTGCTCGACTATAGTTCTTAAACGTACCTGTATAAAGCAAAATCATACCTTCCAGACCATTACCTTCTACTTCTTTTACGTTGTTTCCTGTTGCTAATTGTAGGCCAGCTAGTTTCAGATTTTCTATAAATTTTTGATTTCCTTCCTCTTTAAAATAACCTAGAATACTAAGAGCCACTTTTTCTCCCACATCCGGCACTTGCAATAATTCTTCCAAAGTTGCTGTTTTTATAGCATCTATGGTTTTAAAATATGCGGCTAGCTTTTCGGCAGTAGTTTGACCTACAAACCTAATCCCTATCCCAAAAAGCACTTTTTCAAAAGGTTGATTTTTCGAGGCTTCTACCCCATTAATAATATTTTCAACGGTTTTTTCTTTGAAAGAAACTTTACGTGCTTTTCCTGTCAATTCATCTTTATGAACTTTCTCCAAACCCAGCATATCTTCATAACTCAACTGATACAAATCCGATGCATCATTTAAAAGACCACTCTCTATCAAGATTTCAATCTTTCCTTCACCCAAGCTATCAATATCTAAGGCCTTCCTTTGAATAAAATGTTCAATACGTCCTTTTACTTGTGGCGGGCACCCTTTCTCATTGCTGCAATAAAAGGCTGCCTCTCCCTCAGTTCTGACAAGCTCAGTTTCACACGCTGGACAATTTTTAACAAAGGCTACTTTTGATGGGAAGAAATCGGTATTGAGCCTTGATAAATCCACACCTCTTATTTTAGGGATAATTTCACCCGCTTTTTCCACAAAAACATAATCTCCCAAGGAAATCCCTAAACGTTTTATCTCATCTGCATTATGGAGGGTGGCTCTCCTTACGGTGGTCATGGAGAGCTTTACTGGCTCCAATTCGGCCACTGGAGTTACTGCACCTGTACGCCCAACTTGATAAGTTACCCCAAGCAGCTTTGTCGATTTTGACTCCGCTTTATATTTATACGCTATGGCCCATCTTGGGCTTTTGGAGGTAAAGCCTAACTCTTCTCGCTGTGCATAATCATTTATTTTTATGACGATTCCGTCTGTGGCACAGGGCAAACTATGTCTTTTTTCGCTCCAATTTTTCACGTAGGCTATGGCGTTATGAATATCATTAACCTTTTCCCATGAATCTGAAACATTAAACCCAGCCGCATTCATCGCCAAAAGGCTCTCTTCGTGTGTTTTGAAGCTGTCGTTTTCGCTTAAATATTGATATAGATAACAATCAAGATTCCTTGACGCCACCACAGCGGAGTCCTGCATTTTAAAAGTTCCGGCTGCCGAATTTCGTGGATTGGCTAAAGGGCTTTTGCCATCAGCTACTAAGTCTTCGTTTATTCTAGTGAATTCTTTATTGGGCATAAAACCCTCTCCCCTCACCTCAAAACTTTGTCCCTTCTGAAACTCCCCTACTTGAAGGGGCAAACTTCTTAGCGTTTTGACATTTGTCGTAATATCATCTCCTTGCGTTCCATCTCCTCTTGTGAGAGCCCGAACGAGCATGCCATTCTCATAGCTCATGGAAAGAGAAATGCCATCAAATTTTATCTCACAAATGTAGGAATATGGCCTATCTGTCAAGACCTTTTTTATTCGCTCATCCCACTCTACGAGTTCCTGCTCATTGTAGGTGTTAGACAATGAAAGCATCGGATACTTATGAGCTACCGTCTTAAAATCTTTGGTGATGGTGCCTCCTACTCTATGCGTGGGGGAGTCTGGCCTTAATAAATCCGGATGCTGTGTTTCTAAACTTTCAAGTTCTTTGAGTAGTGTATCAAACTCCCGATCGGAGACTTCAGAGATAGCCTCTTGATAATACTTAAGGTTGAAGTGATTTAGGCGTTCGGTTAATTCCTTTATTCTCGAGGCAGGATTCATTTGATCAGCTTTGTTTTCCCAGCAAATTTCAACATTCGTGTTGCAAATTCAAATGGCCTCTTAAATTATTGGCTTATAAAGCTCTGCACTTAGGCAAAGCTTCTCAAAACTTCTTCTTTTCTCCTTCTGCTTACTTTAATCTTTTCCCCAGAATTGAGAACCACATATACTTCAGCATTTTGATTCAATACCGCTCTAACATGCCTCCTATTTACCATTACTCCTTTTCTTGGGATGAAGAAAGTGTCTGCATGTTCTAGTTTTTCAGCATAGTGTTTTAGTGTAAAAGCTGTCAAAAAACCCTTTTCATCGTTTAAAAAGACCTTGGTATAATTCCCGAACTCGCTTTTAAAATGTGTTATACTGGCAAAAGGAACTTTCTTTTTGCCGTAGTCAAAAATGATGGTGTTTGATATTAAAGTGGAAGTTTTCATGGCTTTTTTTATTTTTATTGAAGAGGTAAATATTATTCTAGTGATTCAGGGCTATAAGTTGATTGATTTAAGGATTGCTCCTTTTTACCACTTATCAAACTTAACATTGAAACCAATACCAGATGGATTTTGTGTATGGTTGGTAGGATTTATTAAATAGTTGGCAGGAAATATAAGGTGATGGCCCAATCCTAAATCATGACGACCCTATAAAGCCAAAAACCATCTCTATATAATAGAGATGGCCTGAAACTAAAAAAACTAAACCCTGTGTTATTCTTCGTATGTAATTAATACTGTGAAAGCCTTACTCTGCAAACCTGCAGAAACATTACTTAAGACAACATCAGTTAAAGAAATGTACATACAATATAGATTGCTACAAGTAGTAAGCTCCTGAGGAGGATATCTAAAACCAACCTTAGTTTTAAAAACATCCACTGCTAGTATTATGGCAGTGGTCAATCCATTCGAGTTCAATTATTACTTCAGAAGGGTGCCATTGCTCACAAATTGGTGCCACCACAGCCACATATTTTAGGGTTTACTGCAGCTCCACTAATGTTATCACTGCTGACAAAAGTTCGACTATCCGGGGTAATTCTTATCGAATTAAAATTAAGTGTAAAGCGTAAGAAATATATTCAAAAACATCGCCAATGCAGTAGTTTTTTTTGAATTTGTCCGTAAAATAAAACATTCGACCGTTAGATAAAACATTCATGAGTAAGTGCTTAGTTATAATTACATTCATCCATCAGAACTTCTTAACACTTAAACATTTATTGAAATGAAACGAATTTTACTGCTTTTGATAGGATTAACTGTATCCAGTGGATTGATAGCTCAAAAAGCTAATGAAGGCTCAGGTAACTCCACAAGTGCTTCTGGAAGTGGAGCCGTTCAAATGGAAAATGATGGCCTACGAAAATATGGCACCAACGATTTCCACATATATTTCGATGATTTACCATCCAATAAGAATGTTTACGAGTTCAATCAAAATTCAATTTTACATTTAAATAATGGGGGTCAAATATTTGGCCTAGGTGTAAATGATGATGGACAAATGGAATTTTTGCCAAATGGTACAGACAGTTTTGGTAATCCTACCATGGTGATAGATGATAATAACGCCAGAGTAGCGATTGGATTAAGTAACCCCGGTACAACTTTCGAAGTTGCTTCTCCAACTGCTGGAAACGGAATAAATATATCTAGAACGGGTGCGGGTTTTGGAAGCGGACGCATCAGTATATGGTCAGACAGAAACGCGGCCGACGAATGGAGGCCGGGCTACATTGAGAGTGGCGATAATAACGATTTTACCGGTAGGTTAGATTTTTTCACGAATGGTACAGGATCTGGTGCAAAAATTGGAAGTGTATTAGGTATGTCAGTGGTTGATGGTAAAGTAGGCGTTGGTAGCTCATCTGCTGATTCACCAGATTTCCCTTTACATGTGACAAGCTCAAATACCATTAGTAGCTCATCCAGTTCAACCGAAGGATCCTTTGCAATTGGAGCTACTACTAGTACTCATTTAAATTTTGATAATAATGAAATAAATGCTTGGTCGGGTACCGCTGGAGCTACTTTGTACTTGAACTTTTGGTCATTAGGTAAAGTTCAAATTGGTAAAAATGAGGCAGATGGAGCCAACTTAGACGTGAATGGCTTTACCAACTTAGGATATGGAGCTCCTAATATTAAAATGAAAAAACTAACTGGAACAACCCATGCTTCTGCAGGTGGGTTTGTTGATATTGCTCATGGGCTCGATCATGATAAAATTCTTGATGTCAGTGTTTTAGTAAATTCGTCAGGTAGTTCATGGGTAGGGCCAGAATACACAAATGGAGATTCGGATTCCTACAAATTCCATGTATATATTACATCAACCAATGTTCGGATATATAATCATTCGGGGGCCAATTTTACTTTGAACAGGGCAGTGAAGGTCTTATTAACCTACGAATAAATCGAAGAATAAACATCAGAAATACTCAATATTAAAAAAAAACCGCCTTCCCTGCAGTGTTTTTTTGCTATATCCTATCGGATTAGCATAGTACTAGTTTCTCTTTTACTAAGCCTCTTTTGATTTTATGGGTGTAGTGCCTTTTTCTACTACTTTAGTAAAGCAATTTTACGCCCCAAGTAAAACATTTGAATCTAAGGTGATAGAGTCTATTTAACTTCAATTCATCAATTATCGAATTGAAAAGATTCTTATCGCTTCTAATTTTAAATTCTATCTCCGTAATTAGAGTTAGACAATGCTTCACTATAAATTCGGCAGGGTGGACAAAAGTCTTTGTAAAATAGCATTTCTGTCAGATGGCGAGGGTGTCTTTAACACCAAAGTCAAGAGCAATAAAAACAGAAATACAAGAACAAAAAGAAAAGCTTCTACGCATTATTGTTGAGCAAAAAGTAGCGATTGTTTTTTTAGTAGAAACCTTGAAGTAAAACCTTTAAATAAGCATTGGAGAAGGATAATCAAGGGATAATCTTTAGCGATTTCATAGCCGTGTGAGTTATTGAGCATAAATCGTTCTAGATGTTATTATCAAGTAAAAGACGAGAGTTCTTTGAATCTAGAATTGATGCGTTTAATTGATGAATGTTATCTTAAACACCCTAATTATGGGGCTAAAAAGATCACTATGCTTGGGTTATAGTGTTAAAATAAGCAGATTAATCGTTGGTATTACTTTGTAATAGGCTTACAGTCCGTACTTCCAGGGAAGCAACCAAACCCAATAAGAGGCAAAAGCATTGGTGTATCCTCATTTTTTAAGAAACTTAGCCATGTATTGTAGTACTTCGCATGAGTAACAAATAAAAGGCCTACATACAATTTTTATGCCTTCTTAATATAGTTCAAAGTTTTTATCTAATGGTTAATTCTATTATTTTATGGTTTCTCTAATCCTTATTTTCAGGTTATTATCATTGATAAAGACAATTAATGCTCTTCCTTTCCTTCTAGATAAAGGAAGTGTTTCGCCCGTTCGAAGTCTAGCGTAAAGTGTCCCAGATTTTGATAGAACTTCTTTAAGAAAGTTAAGATTTAACAGCAGGCCTTTTCTCGGCGAGAAAAAATCAGAATTGGCCTTGAGCTCGTCTGAAAATAACTTGAGCGTAAATGAAGAAGTAAGGCTCTCTCCTCCTTCAATTTTTATATTGCTATAATTTCCTTCCCCTTCTATATATCTAATTCTTGGAGAAGGAATCATTCGCTTCCCATGATTTAAAAGAAGACAGGGTTCTCCGGATTGTGTAATGAAAATTTTCAAGGCTTTTTTTGTTTTAATTGTGGGTAATTCAAGGCTTTATAATGGGTTAAGGAAATCAATCCCTTATACCACTCTTCAAACTTAAGTCTCAAACCAACACCAGATGGATTTTGTGTATAGTTTGGTAGGGTTAATTAAATAGTTGGTAGCTAATGCCAGATATCTCCCCCTCTTATTTGGCTATAAGTATCTTATAAAACAAAGTAGCAAGATAGCAACCCTTTCATAGATAAAATAAGCTTTTTTGCCTAGTTGGCAGTAAAATTATGTCAGTTAGGAGTAAACAAAAAGAGGCCGCCTCGTACTTCTGAGACAGCCTCTTTAAACTATAAAAAGACAGACTCTATGCAGCTCTTCGTACGTAATCAAGATTGTGTACGCCTCACTTTGCAAGTTTGCAGAAACGTCCTTTAAAAAAAATATCGGAGGTGTTAACATACATGCGGTTCATTACGGGTGACCCAGCAATTTCTTAGGGTGGAAATTATCATTTGCGTCAAAATTTATTACACATTTGAATTATTAAGCATGAGAATAGGGCCATTCTAACCTAAAAGGCTTTGCTCTTGAGATAAATTAAAGCTTACAATGGTTTAACACTAGCCTCTCGTTTTGCCATATACTCTCCGTTTCATTTGCTATTTTTGCATAAATAATACTCTCGCATGCCCATAATAGCCCCTTCTTTATTAGCCTCAGATTTCGCAAATCTTCAAAGAGATGTTGAGATGGTAAACCGCTCAGAAGCAGACTGGTTTCATATAGATGTGATGGATGGCGTTTTTGTGCCAAATATCTCTTTTGGAATGCCTGTGATAGCCGCTATAAAAAAACACGCCAAAAAGACCATGGATGTGCATCTGATGATTGTGCAGCCAGAAAGATACATAGAGACTTTCGCTAAAGTGGGAGCAGATATTATTACGGTACACCATGAAGCCTGTACGCATCTTCACCGTACTTTAGCTCAGATTAAAGAGGCTGGCTGTAAGGCTGGGGTTGTATTAAATCCTGCAACGCCCGTTTCTGTGTTGGAAGATGTATTGATAGATTGCGACATGGTATTGCTCATGTCTGTAAATCCAGGTTATGGTGGTCAGAAATTCATACATAAAACAGTGGACAAAGTGGCCAAGCTTAAGGCCATGATTAAGCAGCAAAACCTCCACACAATCATTGAAATAGATGGTGGTGTAAATTTAGAAACTGGAAAATTATTAGTAGATGCTGGTGCAGATGCTCTAGTGGCCGGAAGTTTTGTTTTTGGCAATACCAATCCTGAAAAGGTCATTTCGGAGCTGAAGAAACTCTAAGCTCCGCTTACTCTTCCTTTGTTTTCGCTCACAAAAGCTCCCCAACCTTTTTTACCAGAACTACTTCCGGTAAGTGCTTTGGTTTTGGCATTCATGTAATGACATACCGCCACGGCCAATGCATCGGTAGCATCTAAAAACTTAGACTCGAGTTTCTGAGCAAATAGGTTTTCAAGCATAAAAGCGACTTGCTCTTTACTGGCGTTACCGTTTCCTGTTACACTCTTTTTTACGGACTTAGGAAGGTATTCTGTGATGCCAATATTTTTTGTCAATGCAGCTGCCATAGCCACACCTTGTGCTCTTCCCAGCTTTAACATGGACTGCACATTTTTAGCATAAAAAGGTGCTTCAATAGCCATTTCATCAGGTAGATAATCCTCAATGATACTGCTCATGCGTTCAAAGATTCTCTTCAATTTCAGTTCATGCGAAGGCAATTTCTCTAGCCTTAGCACCCCGTATTGAATTATTCTAAGTTTATTGCCTTTGACGCCAATAAGGCCATAGCCCATCACACTAGTGCCAGGGTCTACACCTAGAATAATCTTTTCTATTTGAGCTTTTGGATCCATCTGTCTTCAAAGGTAATTTATATTATGAGAGGCTTATAAGATAGCTTTATTAAATTTGTGAGCTTCCAAACTAAGCTTCATGCTGATAACATTTGTACTGAGTATTTATAGTTTCTTCTGCATTCTTTTAATGCTGGTTTGGGTATTTTGGCCTTTGGCAAAAACGACAGACCAGAAACATAAAAAGAAGAAAATCAGCCTCCTCATTCCTGTAAGAAATGAGGGAAAAGGAATTCAAAATTTACTGAACGACTTGGAGGCTCAGTCGCTCCCAAAGGCTGATTTTGAGGTATTAATCGTGAACGACAACTCCACAGATAACACCGAAGATATCATCCTAAGTCATATCACAAATTCTAAAATAAACTTAAAACTCATCCATCTACCCGAAGCACAAATAGGCTTTTCCCCTAAAAAAAGAGCCATTGGCAAAGCCATAGAATTAAGTGAGGGCGAAATTATAGTAACGACAGACGGAGATTGCAGACCTGCCTTACTATGGCTAGAAACTATACAAACTCACTTTACCGCCAATGATTGTGTTTTTCTAAGTGCTCCAGTGTGTTTGAATTCGCCAAAACCAGAGGGGTTATTTACCAACATTTGGTATAAGTTTCAAGAAATAGAATTTGCCAGTTTGATAGTTTCAGGTGCCACTTCCATAAAAATGGGAAGGCCAAACATGTGCAGCGGAGCTAATATGGCTTATCTAAAAAGTACCTTTCATGAAGTAGGTGGTTATGAAGGAAACGAGCATATTGCCAGCGGAGATGATGAATTCTTGATGCACAAAATGAAGGAGCACTTCCCTAATGGGGTTCATTATTTGAAGAATGAAGCGGCTTTGGTACAAACTGCTCCACTACCAGATTTAGTCAGTTTTTATAATCAACGAAAAAGATGGGCTAGCAAATGGCAACATTATAGTGCTATATCTCCCAAAATTTTGGCTTTATTCATTTTCAGCAGCAATGCGTTTTTTATATTCGCTCTGCTTTCTTTTGATATTCGATGGATGCTACTAAAGCTAATTCCAGAATTCTTTTTCCTTGCTTCTGCCCTGCTATTCTTCAAAAAGTCAAAGCTCATTCCATTGATACCTCTTCTGCAAATCATTTATCCTGTGTACGTGGTGTTCTTTGGATTGTTATCCTTGAAGAAAAATAAGTACGTTTGGAAAGAAAGAGAGCTTAGCTAATGTTTTATAAAACACCCAAATTGCTGCAAGCCATTTACCCGAAACTCATTTGGAAGACCGCCGAGTCTATTCAACTGACTTTTGATGATGGTCCTATTCCTGAGGTAACAGAATTTGTATTAGACACCTTGGCCAAATTTAACCTCAAAGCCACTTTCTTTTGTATAGGAGATAATGTCAGAAAGTATCCCGAGGTTTTTTTAAAAGCCATAGAAGAAGGCCACAAAATAGGAAACCACAGCATGCATCATTTAAACGGATGGAAAACATCAACCTCCGCTTATGTTAAAGATGTGTATGACTGTCAGCAGGAAATAGAGAAGTTATATCACAGTAAAAAGAAGCTTTTCAGACCGCCCTATGGCCGAATCACAAGAGCACAAATTGAAGAACTCATTCCCCATTATGAAATTATGATGTGGGGTACCTTGAGCCAAGATTACGATAAAAATATCTCTCCAGAAAAATGCCTAAAAGGCACATTAAAGGCTACACGCTCAAATTCCATTGTGCTTTTCCATGATAGCTTGAAAGCTAAAAAAAACATGTCCTATATTTTGCCTAAATACTTGGAAAGCCTCTTGAATGAAGGTTATACATTTGAGTAAATTCCTTTAAGAGAGTTAAGGCTCCCTTAACCAAGTCGCCACTTTTATTGCCCATTCCTCCTGACCGCGTTCATTCAAATTATGATTAGATTCAGAGTCATAAGCCTCCTGAAGTCTATTCATTTCTTTATACGATTCTAGGTATTCGTATTGGATCATACTACTGAGGTCATCTATGGAATTGGCATTCAACTTTTGAAGTCTACTAAGCAGCCTATCCATAACAACTTTGGTAATATCAAAATGAATCTGCTCATGCTCCAAGCCAGAAATGTTCTTTGAATCAGATTTAGCCCATGACTGACTCTGAACCATAAAAACTTGCGGCTGAAGGATGGCTGTCAGTTTATTGTCTCTAACGGTAAGCTTAGAACCCAAGCCTATACTAGGGAATATAGCTGCACTATATTTAGAGCCATGCCTTGGCTCGCCCTTAAAATCCGTCCAAGATACTTTTCTAGAAAGATAGTGAACAGTATCACGTAAATTTCTGGTTTCTAGAGGAAGAATAATAATTTCCACCCCTGAGTTAAAAGGCTCTAAGCGTGCCGCATTTAAAGAGATATAATTATCTGTATACTCCATACAAGAGATCCACATTTGTCTAAGAATACCTTCGTATGATTCTTCATTGATGTTATTTATAGAACGTTCGTAGTTAGATGAACTATATGGCTTACAGAGTAGCATATCTTTTCCGTCATGGAGGGCATAAATACTTAAATTCATCTTAGCCGAACCTCTTATTATGCCGTCCTTACCTCTTGATTCTATAAAGCTTAGTGTGTTAATCTCTATCCGAAGCGGTACTCTTGGGCTAGAAGTATTAAAGTTTCTGGACAGCTGCTCCATAAAAGCCCTCTCGGTACCTCTGTTTAGCACTAAGTCTCTTTTTGATTGGAATTTTGTATGAAGTAAACCTAAAAAATAAGGCGAATCTCGGGTATCTTTCACTTCTTTATAGAAGTAGCCAAGGTCTTCAAAATTATAATCTTGAAACTGGAGATTTAAGGCTGTCTGACTTTCAGAACTACAAGAAAGCCCTAAAAAAAATAGAAGAAATAAGTGGTTTCCTTTTAACCTAGTAAGCATCGGATAATTAACGAGTTAAAGTAAGAAAACTGATACTGTTACACCCCTTTTTTGTTTTCAGTACCGCTCTAAAATCGAATATTATGGTCTCTAAAAACTTAAACACTGGCCTGAATATAAGAATTACCTTTACGGTTTGTGTTTGATTAAACAATCAAATTATGTTTCTAATTGAATTAACCCATAAAAATAAAAATATCTATCAGATAAGAAACTTGAAAACAATAGGGTTAAATGTCTTAACATCGACTCGCCTGAATTGGTCTTCAGATAGTTAAATACCCATCGGTTTTCAATATACTTTTTCGTACCTTCTCATTTAGTCCATTGAGTTAAAATCTCTAGAAGTGTCTTATTCTAAATTTCAAGTCATAAAACATGAACAAGCCTTTTAAAGTATTGAAAACCAATAAATATGCGGTAAATTCGTTTCAAAAACGTAGTCTGTCAAAACCAAGAATGTCCCTTAGGTTAGTATCCCTTTTTTTTCTTATAATTGTCACAAGTGACTTAAAGTCCCAAGAAGTACTTTGGGCCACTGAAGTATTGGATTATTCTTCCGAAAAAACTGATATGTATCATAGCCCAAAAAATAGGGCTATTCAGATATTAGGTGAGCCAAGCGTATATCCTCAAATGGGGGAATCTCCATGTGCTTGGGAACCCAATGGTTCTGAATATGGAGAGGATTATATTAAAGTAGGCTTTGAAAAAGCCATCCCCATACGTCAAGTCGCTATCGTTGAAAACTTGAATCCCGGAGCGGTTGCAAGAATATTTGGCTATGACGAAAGTGGTCAAGAGTACCTTCTTTATCAAAATTCAGGACAAAAAGTTAACGTTTCAGAGCGTTTCTGGAGGATTCCTACAGAGCCCATGCCAAGACCTTTGAACGCTATTAAACTAGTTATAAATCACAGGATATCCAGAGGAAGTAAGCAATTTGATGCCATTGCTATTTCAGACTCTCCAACTCTCATTGAAGCCAAAATAAATTTGGCCAAAGACATTCCAGAAGACCTTCAAAAAGAAAACCTTGGGCCAGTGCTAAATTCTGTTTACGGTGAAGTGGCTCCCATTATAACACCAGATGGCAACACGCTCTATTTTACGAGGTCTCACCACCCAGAGAATATAAAAGATAGAAAGAACAAAGATGCCATAACACAACAAGATATATGGTATTCTAATAAAAACGAACAAGGAAAATGGTCTAGCCCAAGAAACCTAGGTCGCCCTGTAAATGATGAAGACTTAAATGCAGCAGCCACAGCCTCTGCCTCAGGAGATGGCCTTTTTGTACTTAATATTTATAATAAAGATGGCAGTCATCAGACTGGACTCTCTCGCTCTTCGCTTTCAGATGGTAAATGGAGCTTTCCGACAGAGGTGAAAATTGAAGCTTATGACCCGCAAAGTGTGGCAGAGGGAAAACCCCCAACTACAGAATTCGCCATCAGTCATGATGAAAAGGTATTAATCATGGGTCTTAGCCAAAGTCCCAGCTTCGGAAATAATGATTTATACGTTTCCTTCAAGCAAAGGAATGGCATTTATTCTAGACCATTAAATTTGGGTTCTGTATTAAACTCCGCCGACAATGAAGGTACACCCTTTTTATCTGCCGATAATAAGACTTTATACTTTAACTCAGAAGGGCATCCAGGCTATGGAAGTGCGGACATTTTCATGAGCAGACGACTGGACGACACTTGGACCAATTGGTCCGATCCACTCAACCTTGGGCCTCAGATAAACTCAAATAGATGGGATGCCTTTTTCACTATACCCGCTTCTGGTGAATATGCCTATATGAGTTCTGACTATAATTCTATAGGTAGAGAAGATATTTTCAAAATCAACCTTTTTGAATCCATCAAACCTGAGCCCGTAGTTCTTTTAGCAAGTAGAGTTTTAGAAATCGAGTCAAATAAGGTATTGAATATACCATTAAACATAAAATCAAATAATACAGAGATAAATGAGAAAGGGCTTAAGATGGAATTTGATAAATCATCCAAGACTTATAAAATCATTTTACCCGTCGGCTATAAATATTACTTAAATGCCAAGGCTTCCGGATTTATAGGAGCAAGTGACTCCATAGATTTAAGCGATGAGAATATCTACAGGGAAATCAATATGGATTTATATCTGACGCCTGTGAGAGCGGGTAATAGAATAATTCTGGCAAACCTTATTTTTGCTCAAGGCCTCTATGAGATTCAAAAATCCTCTTACGATGAATTAGGAACACTCATTGAAATAATGAAAGAATACCCTGCCATGGAAGTGCTTTTAGAAGGTCATACTGATAATCAGGGAGATTTTACTCTAAATGTGGAACTAGCGAAAGACCGTGTAGATGCTGTCAAGGACTACCTCATGGAAGTTGGGGGAATAGAGTCGGCAAGGATCACTACAAAATCATGGGGTCCTATTAAGCCTATTTCTAGTAATTCTACACCAGAAACAAGGAAGAAAAACCGACGTGTGGAGTTTACAATCCTCAAAATGTAAGTATTTTTGTTCTGAGCAAAACGACCCTATAACCAAGCATGCCCACTAGAATTCTAGTAGTACTCATTCTCATCATAGCTGGCCTACTAAGATTTTTCACCATTGGTTCCTATGGACCATACACAGACGAAAAATTCACCTTACTCAATGTGCATGGCATTTGTGTAGGAGGTTACAATTCACCGGAGCTTACTGACAATGAAACATTTACTCCCAAAGACTTTTGGAAAGAAAGAAACCTAGAAGATCATTATCAGGCTATTGCCCGTTCTGATTTTGGAACTCACTTTACGTATAATGTTATTTTAAAGTATTGGATTAAAGCGTTTGGATTGAATGATGCTATAGTACGCACTTTAAGCGTACTCTTTAATCTTATCACATTAATATTGGTTTATTGGTTTTGTAAAACATTTCTAGAATCAAAAAAGATTGGACTTTGGGCTATTGGCTTGCTAGCTATTGACCCGCTATTTATTTCTCAAAGTCATTATGCCAGAAGTTATACCCTCTCTTTTTTACTCGTTTTTTTAGGCAGTATTATTTTTTATAAAATATTGACTTCCAAAAACAAAGACGAAATCTGGAAACTTGGGCTTTTCTACGGCCTTCTGGCCTCTCTAGCATTGCTAAATCATTATCTCAACTTTATCATTTTTTTAGGGCACGTTTTGGTGGCAGTTCTGTACATTCGAGACCGAAGAAAGTGGATCAGCTTAGTGGCAGCTGGTGCTTTCACTTTACTGGTTATGGGCTACTGGATGACCATGGGTGGTGGTCAATGGTCTATGGAGTTTTTAAAAGACAAAAATGCCCTTCATCTTTCGTTGGCAGAAATGCCCGTGGAGCAAAATCCTATGAGCGGCATTGTAGATCCCAGCACCTTACAATTTGTTACTCAAAAGGCCAGTAGTATCTTTTTAAAAAGTAGTTCTGTTAGCTTTGATTTATATCATTCTCTTCATGGCATAAGACAAATCATTATTCTTTTTGGCACCACGCTCGTTTTCTTTTTAGCGTACAGATTTTTAAAACCGCATCAAGAAAAAATAGGATTGGCTTTTTTAGCTATTCTGCTATTCTTAGGAATTATTTTATTGCCCGGAGTTTTTAAACTTTCCTTTATTGCTGGAGCTTTTGTAATCCTAATGGCTTATAAGTTTTACAAGTCTGAAATCTATTCTCCTTTGAAAATACTCTTGGTATTTTCGGCTCTATTACCCCTCCTCTATGTTATTTTCGATGCCTTTAAGTCTGGTCACACCACGTCTTTATCCCCCAGATATATAGGCGTTTGTATTCCTTTCTTAACCATAATCTACGCCATTGCCCTCGTAAAAACCAGCCAAGAAAAAAGTACGTTCAAATACTTACTAATTATTCCAATACTGTTTCAGTTGTTTATTACGGGAAAGGAGTTAAATCTTATTTTTGAGGACCGTTCAGAAGCGTATTCTTTTAGAGTAGAGCCCAGAGTCAAAAACCCTTTCCAGAGAGCCGCTGAATTAGTGAAAGCTAATTATGTAGAGGGAGATACGCTGCTTATTCCTTCTTACGGCACTAACGTCTATTCTGACTTCAGAAAAGACAATATTAAGGGCATAAAAAATATCTCAGATGCCCAATATCTTAACCTATATTTACCAAAAGATGCTCTTTACATTGAAAAGATAGATGTGAATGAACCTGATTTATTAATCATTCAAAAGGCCAGTGGAGAGAGGCTTGAACTCTTTGATTTTAAAGGCTCTAAGCTCAGATACTAATGCAGAAATCCGTTCAAAACAATATCATATTCGCTCTTATTGCCTTATTGGTTTTAGATGCCTTTTATGCTATTTAT
>Ga0075117_1001332_pt1 | contig 15213 bp, 10 predicted proteins | sample AntAceMetag02UKJ_FD_69789 | JGI IMG/M metagenome (GOLD analysis project Ga0075117, IMG submission 69789) | Saline lake microbial communities from Ace Lake, Antarctica - Antarctic Ace Lake Metagenome 02UKJ | ecosystem: Environmental > Aquatic > Non-marine Saline and Alkaline > Saline | place... | reverse complement strand
TCTGAAAAATTGCTTGTAATCGACTTTGCCGCCGCGTTGAATTATCCGGTTCTCATCGTCGCACGGGCAGGACTGGGAACAATCAATCATAGCCTGCTGACGATCGAAGTATTACAAAAACGAGGGCTTAAAATTGCTGGACTGATCCTGAATGACGTTGATCCACAACTCAGCGATGAATCAAGGACGTCAAATGCCCAGCAAATCCAGCGATGGACGACCGTTCCCGTTTTATCTTTTGTCCCCTTTGAATGGCAGTCGAACTTGCTTCGATACCAGACTGAGGACAAAATAGACTGGAACCAGTTTTCAACTGGTTGACTTTGATTTGACGTCAAATGAACGAAACCCCAAACGAGTGAAATTCTAGCCAAAAAAAGTATTTCAGTCGGAAGGGTTAATTTGTGAGATCACTGAACACTAACTGACAATGAAATTAAACGGAGAAATGGATGAGTATTGAAGTTGCCTGCCCCGCTTGTGGGGGATCCATCCAAATCGAAGATGTTTCGGAAGTCGTAGCGTGCCCGCTCTGTGAAGTACACCTGGAATTTGATCCAGAGACCAGCGAACCCGTTCTGGTATCAGAGGCTTCGGCGGAAGAAGAAGCAGAGATTCACGATCCGGAAAAAGAGTCCGAACCCGAGGAATCGACGGAAGCAAACTCCATAGTAGAAGAGAGCGATTCAACCGTCGATGCAACTCCGAACCATGAAGAATTGGAAGATGAGCAAAACGACGCAGAAGCAACATCGCCTTTCGCGTTTCTTCCCGGAGGGAAGAATACCAAATCTGAAAAAGCGAAACCGGTTCGACCTGCAACTAACTTTTCATTTCTTCCCGGCGGAGGCGACGATTCTGAGGAAACGGAGACAGAGACGATAGAAGCGACGGCTGAAGTAACGGCTGAAGTAACGGTTCCGCAAGACGAGACGGAAATGCCTGCCGAAGAACCGGCCGCAGAAGTCGAATCAGTTTCGGAAGAAATGCCTGAAAAATCTGCTTTAGAAGAATCCATCGCGGAACAAGCCATCACTGAGGAAAGCGCTGCTGAAGAAACGGACACTGAAGAAACTCCGACGGAAGAACCTGCCATCACGGAAGAGGAAAACGATTCAAATGCAGCCTCTGTAGAGGAACTCGCTACAGAAGAACCGACAACTGAAGAAACCGTCGCTGAAGAAAATGTTGCGGAAGAAAACGGTGCCGAGGAAACTGTCACCGAGGAAACGGCTCCGGAAGAGACGGCCAGCGATGAAACGTCTATGGAAAAAGAGGACGTAGCAGAAGAGAGTACGCTCGCGGAAGCCAGTACGGAACCGGAAACTTCTGTTGTTCAGCAAAATTACCGCAAAGGAAAAGTCGTTCCCAAACGATTATTCACGTTGACGCTCACGTATGCAATCGTGGCTACTGTGCTGATAGCCATGCTGCTCTATGCGAAATATCTCGGAGACCCACATCAGCTGGAGAGCCTGCCCGACTTGAAACCTCCCATAAAAAATGATGAAATCGCGTTACAGCTCGTACCCGAAAACGCCGAACTGCCCGCCGGTCATACCCTGAAACTTGGTGAACCCGGACGACGTTTCGGAAATGTATTGGTCACTCCCTTACGTGTCACACGTGGCCCGATTGAATTTGAACATTACACGGGTGATACCACCAAAACGCGCGAACCATCACAGGACGTTTTGAAACTGCATTTGAAGTTTGAGAATGTCTCAAGTGACCAGACCTTTGAACCCCTCGATCAAAAACTGCTTTTAACGCGTGTGGGCGGTAAAACACAAGAGTCTCAATTGCGTGCGAATAACTTTCTCTGTCGCGCTGATCAAAAGCGTACCGACGCCGAACGAGTTCTGGTTTATGACATGCCCCCCTCTTGGGAATGGAATCTTAAAGGACAAAACATCAACCTGGAAAAGCAAACTCAAAAGCTGGAGCCTGGCCAAAGTTTTGAAACCTATGTCGCGACGAACGAACAGGGAATTGACTCGCTGAAAGGCGAGCTTGTCTGGAGACTTCAACTGCGTAAAGGGTATAACCCCAAATCATTTCGGGGAGTCACAACATTGATTGAAGTCGTGTTTAACAGCGACCAAATCCAGGCGGAAAGCCCGTCCCCCAAACTAGAAGCATTACCTACCAGTTAATCTCGCTTTCTTACACTCGCTGAATTCATTCCATCAGAACGACCGCCCCATAAAAAAAGACGCCCCGACAGCACTCCAGGAATGCCATCGAGACGTCACGCGGAACCGCATACAATGCGGTGAGGAATTTCAGTGAGGAAGTCTCTTTCCGCTCCTTGTGTCTGGCACAAGACACCTACACAGGAGACTTGCACCAGACACCCTTTCAGGAGAGTACGATCCGGAAACTACTTTGGTACCACAACAAATCGAGCACCGCTGTTGTTTCTTACCAGCAACAACACACTCTTCTTGTCTTTGGAATCCATCAATCCTTGATTGAATTGATCCATGGTAGAAACAGCTGTAGTTCCGATTTTTTCAATGATCATTCCTTTCATTAAACCAGCTTCTTCAGCAGCACTGCCAGGTTCAACAGCTGTGATAACAACGCCTTTCACGTTCTCAGCATATCCGAGCTGTTGAGCTAACTCTTGTGATAAAGACTGCACTTCAATTTTCAGTACATTCACACTGGTTTTCTGCTTCTCTTTTTTCGCATCTTCCAGTGGCTTTTCATCTTTTGCCACAGAGAAGCTCTTAGGCATCCCCTTCATGATGATATTTTGATTGATGCGTTTCCCATCTCGCAATACTTCCATCACGTAGGATTTATCTACTTCCAGTTGTTCAACAATTCCTTGCAGATTCCGAGGTCCTGTGACATCTTTACCTGCTAATTTCAGAATAATATCACCGGTTTTCAAATTTGCGGCTGCGGCAGGAGAACCATCCATCACCTGAGTGATTATTGCTCCTTGTCCTACTTTGATTTCGAAGGATTTAGACAGATCATTACTGATCGGCTGGATGCCTACTCCCAAAAATGCCCGGTTGACCTGACCATGATCAATTAACTGGCCGGAAACCCAACGAGCCATGTTTACGGGAATCGCAAATCCTACACCATCATAACCACCACTGCGGCTGGAAATGGCAGTGTTAATGCCGATGACTTCACCCTTCAAGTTCAACAGAGGACCACCACTGTTACCAGGATTGATGGCGGCATCTGTCTGCAAGTAGTCTTCACGGTCATTAATTCCTGGACCGCGACCTTTCGCACTGATGATTCCATTCGTCACACTCATTCCAATTCCAAATGGATTTCCAATCGCCAGCACCCAGTCGCCAATTTCCATTTTGGTACTATCACCCAGTGGAATGGCCTGTAAGTTTGGTGCATCAATCTTGATGACTGCTACGTCAGAACGGGGGTCCATTCGAATATCGGTTGCCGTAAATTCTCGACCATCGTTTAAAATCACTTTGACCACGTCCGCTCCACGGACCACATGAGAGTTTGTCATAATCAAGCCGGATTTATTAATCACAAATCCAGAACCCGTCCCCATTTTCCGCGGCGCTCTCCGAGGTTTATTTTGATGTTGCTTGAATAATTCTTTGAACCGAGGATCATTTTTGAATAGATCCTGGAACGGAGAATTCGGATCCATCGGTATCATTTTTTCGCCAGACACTTGTGATGTGTTATTCACTGTTTCGATGGCAACAATCCCAGGCATTACCTTTTTGCTGACTTCACGAAATACATTCGAAAGATCTTGCACTGTCGCAGCGGTTGGAAATTCAGAACTCGTCTCTTTTTGAGCCATCCCCACCGCTGCACCTACCAGACATGCGCTACCAATCAGAGCGAACATCCAGTTTCGATTCCCTGTTAAAGCTTTCATTAATTAACCCTCCTACTTTGAATGACTTAAAGATCCGCCTCAGGCCATCATTTTTTTTATCAAATAAATACTAAATTAAGAACACGACTTACAATCCCAAAATCGTAACTCAGTTCAACTGCGTGTTACAAACCAATTTAGTAAAGCTCAGATCACCTTCGTTCAGGCCTAGCGAATAATGGCGTGTGCACATCATTTGAGCGATTCGGTATGCTTCAAACGGCTGGACTAATACTACTACGAGAAAAAATACCGGATCTGTTGGGAACCCTTATAAATATTTTGGTTTTTGGTACCATGATATCCCTCCTTCGCTGATTCAAACTCCTACAAAACGCTGAAAAATTGAATATTTTTAACCAATCCCATGAAACTTGATATTTTGGTTTTCTTCGTTAATCCTCTAATGTTAATATGGTCCAATACTTAGGGAAGCGATTCAAAAATTCACTGCGGGCCATATCTGTTGAATATATCTAGCGCTCACTTAATGTATTTCAACGACATGATGTAGGAGGCGTATATGATATACGATCTCAACCCCGCTGAGATCGACCAGCTTCTTGAAGCGTGCCAGAAAAGTCTGGGTTATCACTTCACAGATGCAAAATTGCTGAAACGGTGTTTAACGCACACTTCTGCGGCGAAGACACGTACCGATTCCAATGAACGGCTGGAATTCCTGGGAGATGCCATTCTTGGATCGATCGTCTGTGAACAACTCTTTCATCAATTTCCCAATTCTGCAGAAGGTGAACTGACGCGCATCAAATCAGCTGTCGTCAGTCGAAATACCTGTACCAGATTGGCGCGAGAAAAAGGTCTTGATCAATTTCTTTTTGTGGGTAAAGGACTGGCCATGACCGAGTCCCTCCCAGAATCTTTATTGGCGGGGATGTTTGAAGCACTCATTGCCGGAATCTATCTGGATGGTGGCATCGACCCCTTACATCTTTTTTTAGATCCACTGATCGAACGCGAAAGCGAAACGGCATCACTGTCCGTTCATAGTTTCAATTATAAAAGCCTGCTTCAGCAATACTCACAAAAGAAGTTTGCAGAAACACCCATTTATGAATTGCTGGATGAGAAAGGGCCCGATCATTCCAAATTTTTCCAAGTCACTGCCATTATCGGCGATCACAATTATGAACCAGCCTGGGGTTCCACTAAAAAAGAGGCTGAGCAACGCGCCGCCTTCAATGCACTGCGAGTAAATGAAGAAGATAAGGAATGGGAGCTTCCTGCAGTGCCGGATTCAACCGTGATCCCGGATACCATTTGATTCGATTTGATTTGAGGTATGTTGGCATCTACTAAAATGAACGCTCAGTATTTCCGTTTTTCTGGTCTATAAATAGAAAGGGCCGAGAGAATACGGGAATTCTCTCGGCTCTAAGATGGGGATGATGTTTTGGAGTGGCCCAGGGTGGGCTGACCCGCCTCCACGGGTCGGTGGGATTGTCTCTTCTCTCGTGAATTTTAAAGTCTCTCAACTCTCTAAAATTCGATGGGTCTCTCTCTTTACCCACTGACTGATAATGCAGTAACTGTGCCAATCCACAATCGAAATCACTCTGATTTCACAAAAGCGTGCTTAAACGCTTATTTTAAAGGGATTAAAACATTTTACTTCTTTGGGTCATTTTCCCCGGCTTTCGATCATTGCAAGATTTGCAATGGAAAAACCTCTGATTGAACCGCTGATGTGTAAGACTTACAATCACAATCACGCCTCTCAGGCGATCCGCATTATAAATTATTGCCCTGATTTTGGCTCATCATCGATCACTTCAATCGACATAGTACCCACCTGCAGTAATGGGAGAAACAGGGACAAGGGCGCCGGTGAATTCTCGGCCAGACTGGAATCGGCCAACTTAATGTGCCCTGCGCCAATCCCTCCCTTTCCTAATGTACCATCGAGTGGAATCCAGCGGTTATCCAGAAACACTTCTGTCCACATGTGTCCGCCAAAGCTGGAACGGCTCTGAATGTAGACCAGCCCCACTACGACACGCGAAGGTAGTTTTTGTGCGCGTAACATCGCCGCCAGTAATACCGCATGTTCGGTGCAATCGCCTTCCATATTTTTGGCGACCTCCGCTGCCGAAGCCAGTGCGGTAGAAAAATTCTTTTTTCGCAGGTTTTGATAAACGTAGCGTTCCATCAACGTCGCTTTTTTCCAGGGATCTTTTTCATTTTTCACAGCCTCTTTCGCATATTTCACAATGAGAGGATCATCAGACTGGATAAATGATGTCGGCACGACATACTCTGCCTCAACTTTTTGATCAGACAGCTTTGAACCAGCGGGCACCTTAACCACTGTCAATTCGACACTGCGCTCATCAAGCTGCTTTACACGCTGGCCCTCTCCCTGAGAAAGGAATTTTATGGGATTATTGTCCTGTAAAGTGACTTTATAAACCACTTTTTTCCGATTATGTGCCTGCGGGATCGGAGAGACTTTAATGAGTGTCTGCACTGCCAAATCCAGTTCCTCACCGGAAATCTCTGCTAATGCCACTTCTTTACTGACGGTATAGGTCAGCATCGAAGCTCCTAAAAAATCAGCCGTCGTTTTCGGGATCTCACCCGCCTCATTCACAAACAGATCCACCACCATACCTGGCAGCAATGACTGTTTCATCTTGACGTGTAAGCATTTTTGACGATCGCCACCATGTAACTCAACCTCTTCATAATCAAGAGCGCTCAGATTGACCTCGGTTACTTTATTGTACTCGGGAAGTAACATTAAGAACGATTTCTCTTCTCCCGGTTTCATAGAAGACTTCTTGAATACACGTTCGAGATAGCTTGGGGAGTGGAATGTAGGTTCCCACTTCAGTTGAGATCGGCTCAATTGACTCGCAATTTTTGTCTCAATTTTTAACTCACCCCCCTCCACGATTCCCTTGGAATCTGTCGAGTCAGCAGGTGGATTTTTCATTTGAAATGTGTACGACAACATCTCACCTGAGACATTTTCCGTTGTCTGTAAATGCCGTTCCAGGTTTAATACTTGCCCAAATCTCTTAAATTTCAAGAACGAATCGCTCTGGTTGTGAATCACTTTGGTGCCAGCCTGATCCTCTGATCGAATTTGCGTATAAGCATATCCAATGCGCTGGTGATTCACATAAATTACCTGCCAGATCTCTTCATCTTCTTGCTCCGCGTTCTGAGACGCCTTTGCACCATTCTTAATGGCAGGATCTTCAGAACAAGCACAAATCCCCGAGAATAAGGCCATGCTCAGACAAACGAGTGAGAATTTCAGCAGATCTGGCTTTCTGCGAGTGAACAGCATCTTCATATCTCAAACCATTATCTATCAAAAGAAAATTCCCCACCATTCAAACTGGAATTGTGGGGAATATTGGATCTCTTATTAATGATGACGGAAACGTGAACTCACTCAACATCCTCTTCGACTTCATCAGCATCTTCGGCTTCATCTTCGTCTGTAGCCTCTGTCTTTTTGACTACTTCGTCCTCTTCCTCATCAGCGGGTACCACTTTGGCGACACTGACTTCACCATCCAGAGGTTCTTTGATTGGTTGGATGAAGTATAATTTCTTCGCGTTTTTCGCACGCAACTGCTCAATACGTTCAACGGCCGCATCGCGCTTATCATAATCAAAACGAGATTCTTCCTTCATACTCCCGGTGAAAACACCCCACATCAAGCGCCGACGGACTTCCGCCTTGGCTGCTTTCTTCTTTCGAGTGGCCTTTTTCCGTTTTACCGCTTTTTTCTTCGGAGCTATTTTTGCTTCCGATTCGGCCGCTTCTGCCTGACGGCGCATTTCCAGACGACTGGGAGACTTTCGAGCCATTGTTTATTCTTTAGTAAAATAGACTTTAATAATTAGTTGAAATTGGAATACCCTGGATCGCTAGCATAACATCTCATTTCTGGAATGACTACGCACAAGGAAGCCCTCTGTGAATGAAGAAGGCAATTTTTTAAATTTCAAAGCAGAAACAACACGAATTTCGAGATCACCAACCAAACTCAGTTCTCGGACTTACTATCGGAAACACCCATCAATGTATCATTTGTATACATTTTTATAAATCACAGCCGATTCTTCTCCCTCGTCTCATTCAGTCAACTTTTGACCACACATAATTTTCAAAATAACGGTATCTCTTTCTATATCAATTATTTACAGCGTTTTCATCCTTTTATTCTCAAGAACATTTAACCAATTTCATCGAAATAATCAGAATAACTTATTTAACCGGACCTCGATAACCGATCAAAGTGAATAGCAATCTAGTTGTTTCGTTTGCGCAGCAGGAATGACTCACCGTGTAAACCTGACAACTAGATATGGCTCTCTCGTAATGGACGAAATTAAATACACTCAATTGGGAACGGAGTTGTTCATGAAACGGTATCGTAAGTGGGTCTTGACGCTGGGGATCATGGCGGTGACTCCCGGTATCACAATGGCCGGGCCCTTTGATTTCTTAAGTAAGAAATCGGAAGAAACAAGCTCGACCGCTGTAGCCGGCAAACCTTCAACTAATCAGAAAGTCGCGAATGAAATCGCAGACACTCTGAGAAAAGCCCGGTTAACCGGTTACAACATGGAAATAGAATACAATAAAGGCGTTGCAGTCCTTTCGGGAGAAATTCCGACTGCAGCTCAAAAGGCGCAGGCCACCAGATTACTTTCGAGAATCAATGGTGTCTCTCGTGTTGACAATCGTTTAAAAGTCACCGAGTCTGCCAGCAATCAGGTCCCCACATTGGGCACACAAACAAAAAAAACGAGTCTGAATCCCTTCCGAAATCCAGGGGATATCAAACAAATGTCTGCGGCAGATCCCTTTCTGAAAGGTTCTCTCAAACAGGCTCAATTTGAACGAACTGCTGAAAATCGAGCCTCAAACGTGCAAACCGTTTCAAATAAGGAATCACGTGGTCCTGCTGTGAGTAACCAGCAAATGGCAGAACAGCTTGCAAAAGCTCTAGGGCCAGTCCTGGCTTCTGCTCATGATGTAGAAATTCGCTTCAAAAGCGGAACTGCTATTATGCAGGGAGCAGTCGGAAGTCCTCGGGAAAAACAAATGGCAACTCAAATTGCCCAACGTGTTCCGGGAGTACGACAGGTTGATAATCGTTTACAGGTAATGCAACCTGCTCCTCAGCAGGCTTCGATGATTCAGCCTACAAATTACGCGAACTATCAGGCTCCTCATCCTGGACAAGGCGGGCATCCTGCTATGGCTCCTCATCCTGGTCAAGGTGGGCATCCTGGTATGGCTCAAGGTGGTCCTCCACAACCTGGACTGGGAGCTGCAAATAGCGTCTACAATAGTCCTCACTTGCCAGAATCAGCTTGGCCGAGTTATGCAAACTATCCAAACTACGCACAAGTTTCTTATCCAAGTGAATACAGTGCGAGTGCCTTCCCTTACATCGGGCCATTCTACCCTTATCCACAGGTTCCACTGGGATGGCGGGCGGCTCAACTGGAATGGGATGACGGATCCTGGAAATTAAACTTCCGACCACGCACTGAACGCTGGTGGTGGTTCATGAATCCCAAAAACTGGTAACGTTTAAAGTAAACACAGACCATTCAAGATGCCTTCCGGAAAACAATTTCTGGAAGGCATTTTTGATAACTGCTGCGACACAAACTCAAGTAACAAAATGGAATACGACACCCCAAACGGATTATCCGATAAATCGTTAAAATCGTCAGATTCCCACAAGATTATCGAACGAACCGTCCGATAAAAAGAATATGGGATCATGTTCTTACTGTAACAGGCAGGAAGCCTAATGACAGAACATGACATCTCTTTACCAGAGCCAAATGCTCTCTAACACTGACAACGAAGTTCTCCCCTTTAATTACTTCGTTAAGATCACCCGGAGGAAGAAGGATGTTCAAAAACGGAAAGCAATTCAGCCGTGCTTTGCTTTTGGGCTGTGCCTGCTTATTAACGCTCAATTGCAGTGGCTGCACACTGCTCAAAGGCGCAATCGAAGTGACATATGCCGGCTCAGTTTTCTGGCGTACCACACCTTTGATTCCAGTCACTGCTTACTGGCAACAATTGATTGAGGACACATACTGGGAAGAAGAACGCTACACAAAGGTCCAGATTCTGGACCCAGTAGAAGGCGAACATGCTCCTCTGTTTTGTCTTGATCCTCCCAGCCCGGATGAAGTGATTCGCGCTCTACCTGATAAAACAGGTGGCGGAGTCTGGTTCCTCTCAGAAACAACTCGCAATAACGTACGCATGGTTGTCGAACCTATCGTTGACCGGATTAGCGAATGTCGCTTCTATCCGATGGTCGGACCGGCTCGTCAACATCACTGTCACTATAAGTGCACCGTGTATTACGACAAAACGATTCGATCTGACTGGCCTATCCCATTTTCCAGTAGTGATCAAACAAAAGAAGTGGTTTACATTGACCACGATCACTTGATCCGATGTGCGGGACCTCAGTCAGACTAATTGATCCTAGAACCAAACGGTTCTCTGACAATAAAATAACAACCTACCCACCGCAGAGCCGATGATTCTTACCGGGTGAAAGAATCATCGGCTTTTGCATGCGCTGCATCAAAAACAGATCCCGATCACGACAGCATGCACCGCCGTTGTTTTCAGATTACCGTTGCATAGCAATTGATTTCTCTTTGAGCAGATCTCTATCAATGCCCTACAACGATATCTTCTCGCCATAGATTCACAATCTGTTGTTCTTCTGATGTCGCTGCGCGGTTCCTTTTCCCTCTTGCCTCAATCAAGGTACTAGTACCGGGATTGATTTCCAATGTCAAGCTGGGCTGTTCATTTCGTGTTAAACTGAAAATCGAGGAGAAACCAGCAGCACAACGACGGGCATAACTTGCGACACAATGCCGCATCGCTTTGCCTTCATATACCAGCTCGACTCCTGATGTGAGCTCGCGTATCTTCCACTCTGATTCACCCTCTGTGATACTCCAGTCCCACGAATGACTCTGCCATTTGAGTGAAGTATATTGGGCATAGTAACCGCCTGCGAAAATAATCCTTCTCTGGAATTCGTGTGAAGAGCGACAGGTCGCCTCGAACGTGCGTCCCTTCCAAGTAAATTTCATTCCGATCGCTGTCAATCTTGTAATTTCATGTATCGACCAGTCCAGGACTTTCTCGCATATCTCTTCCAATAGCTGATCTCGGTGACGAATAATCCAGTTCACGGTTTCAAACCAGAATGCATGAAAGTTTTCATCCAGAACTTCGGTTGGATCGATGGCAAACGCGGGGTGCTGTGTCAGCCACTTCCAGATACAGACATCACCGCCGATACGACGCACCTCCGCATACAAACAAGCGATACCGGGAGAAGGCTGAGTCTCAGGCAATTCATGCCATGGGACTTCAAACAGATATTGCTGCATTTTCCGTAGTGTCTTTCCGGGGACCAGCTTGAGACTCCCTCCTTGACCAAGAATTATCAACCAGCGTTGCCACTTGAACTTTTCCTCTGCCGCAGCCTGAAACTTCCCCCAGGCCACGATCAGGAAATCCGGTACGGGATACTTCACAAACAAATGATTGATTAGCGATGATTTCCCCTTTCCCGTCCAAGAATCCGCCGATCGAATCCAGAATGGTTTGAATAAGACAACCAGCGAAAGCCAGTCTAGTGGTTGCAAAGGCTGCTCAGCTGCTTCTCGCTCAGCAAAACGACGAATAGAAACGGGAACTTGTCTCTGGGGAACTAAGTAGAGCGATTGGTTAAAATGGCTATGACTCGCAGCCCGTTGTACCTCATCCACCAGATCCTGTAATTTCTGGACCAAATCAGCCGGGACGGTTCTCTTCAGCTCTGTTTGCGTGTTTTCGTGACCCGGATTCGCTTTCGAGGAGGAACTTTGAGAATTCGGGATCAAAAACTTTGTGGATTGTTTCCATTGTGATTCGAGAGCCTGTTGGAACTGGAAATAGAACTTATCACGGGGCGTACTCGGATCATAATCGTACTCTTCATCAATGCAATCATCCTCGGATGCAAATTGCTCATCGACCAGTGGCGCATTTCGATTAGCCTTGTATTTCGCTTCGAGCCCTCGCATTTTTCCAAGGTTCCAGGATTGCTTACGGCGCGGAAGCTGGCTTCGATATTTTTCCAGACGCGCCATCTCATAAGTTCCCGACAGTAAAAAGGATCGATAGCTGTCTTATTCTCAGTTTCAAACTGCTTCACAGCTTCCAACGACCCCAGATGAATTTTAAATCAGACACACCTGGCATAAAAAAGTTCACGAAATCATGATACATATTGTAAAGACATTGATTCTCACTCCGCGTAGAAGTCAACAGTTTAGAACTGCACACGAAGACGCTATTTTCTCTCGCTAAAAAACGTATTAGTTCTCAGTCCCACGATTTTCCCTGCCGCCAGATCCTTAAATAATTTGAACCTTTCTTTGAATACCCGGTGTCCGTTTGACAGTGAGTATGTAAGATTGCGCCTGGATCAGCGTGTCCCCTGTCCCCTCTTTCAATCATTCTGTTTTGAGGAATCGCGATGGATGAAGTGAATCCCAGGCTCTTCGAAATCTTTCTCGATGTCCAACGTGGCTTACCACGACAAGGTCCCGGCAATAATGAAAGCACCCTCAGTGCACTTTCACTCTGCTCCGGCATGCCTGACAGCCCGGCGATTCTCGACATAGGCTGCGGTCCCGGCATGCAGACACTCTCATTGGCAAAAGCTTGCCCGGGAAACTTGACCGCCGTTGATAATTGCGAAGAGTATCTGGAAATTTTGCGGCAGCGGGCTACAGACTCAGCACTGATGGATCGAATGAAGATCATCAATGCCGACATGAGTGATCTCTGTTTTGTAGATGCCAGCTTCGACCTCATCTGGAGCGAAGGTGCCGCCTATATCATGGGTGTCTCCAATGCTCTCAAGAGCTGGCGTCCTTTACTTTGTGACCAGGGTTACCTGGCTTTCACAGAACTGGTCTGGCTCGACGCGCATCCTGCAACCGAAGTGACTGAGTTCTTCCGCAACGAATACCCGGCCATGACGAACATCGGTACCATTCAAGAAATGATTCGCACAAATGGCTATGAGACAGTTGGTAACTTTACACTACCAGATGCCGCCTGGTGGGAAGACTACTACACTCCGCTGGCGAAAAAACTACCAACGCTTAAACAGAAATACGCCGGGGACGAAGCAGCCCTCGCGATCGTCTCCACGACAGAAAACGAAATTGAAATTCGTCAACGCTTTGGGCCGACATATGGATATCAGTTTTTCGTTGCCAGGAAAATGGACTGACAAAGCCGCTGACTGAAAATTGTAGAACACCAGAAGAGATCGAGAGACGACTACCATCAAGGAATCATCCAAGCGACGCGCACGTAAGAAAGATTTTCAATCCCAAATCAACAAAGTCCAACGAAACAAACGAAATCGAGATTCATACTGAAAGGGCGATAATCGTCACCCTGTGTGCTAAATCTTGCCGTTTGTTTTCAGGGACATAAACAGAACAAGACTTCGCCAGGGCCAGTGTTTTGATTAATCCAGAGTGCGCCCCAGCCAGCGGTCATACCAGGCAGCGGTGAACCGTCTGGCGACTCCCGGATAACTGTGCCCACCCGGAAAGGAAAACCAGTAAAACAATCGGGGGCACCGAGCTCGCTTAACATTCCGGAAATGCGCTCGGGGGAAATCTGGTGTTGCGTCTCATAATATTCCAATGTTTGATTATAGCCAAGGCGTTCTTGCCGTGCCTTGAGTGCACTCGGAAGACCTTCCACATCTCGCCAATTCAGATAGACCTCAAACGCTTTGAGACATTTGGGAAAGATTTTGTGGCGATAAAATTCCTGTTCGCTGGAGATGATCAGTAAAGGTCGCGGCGCCACCAGCATCATCAAACTGTCGAAATCAACGGGAATCGGGTTCGACTGATCCTCAATATACGGACGGAATTTCTTGATATAAATATAAGGCCCACTATTCGGTTGAAATCCAAATCGACGTTTTAGTTTTTTACTATTTGATTTCGGGTCTCCCTCTTTCCAGGGTTTCCAGCTGGATGGTTTTCGAGACCAGGCGCTCACATGTCGATGCCAGTCGAGAACACCACCATTGCTGATCGTGGCCGTGATGCGAGATTCAAAAGCAGCAGCGAACAAAGCAGTATGGCCACCTAAGGACCAGCCGATGGTACCGATCTGCTTCCCATCTACAAAATCAAGAGTCTGGAGAAAATCGACGCTACGCATGATATCCCAGGTATTCTTGCCTACAATCGACCACTCAGGATGCTTCAGGTAAAAACCGCGTGTGTCCATTACCCTCTCACCAGGTTTGATCCGCTCACCATCGGTAAGCAAGTCGATGTTCAACGTCACAAATCCATGCCGCGCTAACTCTAAACCAGAGGCCACTCCTATCTTCGGATCACGTGGCGGATCTATGGGACGCCTGCCAGAGAGTCCGATGGTACTGTCTTTTCCGGAACCAAACGTCGTGCTGTGAATACAGATGATTGCAGGCGTGGGTCGCTTCCGAGCCGCATCTGGTACTAACAGCCAAGCGGTCACTCGATCATCAGACTCCGACTGGAAACTCACATGATATCGCGTAATTCCATCTTCATGTGCAACCTGCTTCATCTCAGGTTGTAGTGCTGGAATCTCGGTCGGAAAATCGCCCAGTAAATCGAGCCACTTTCGTTCAATGACTTTCCTGCGTTCAGGCCAAGGCACCTCAGACTGTGTGGCTGCATCAGTCGTATTTTTTGCGTCTGCCGACAGCCCGGTATTCGGAATCAGAGCGGCTCCTCCCAGCGCAGGAGCCAAGAGTGAAAGCAATTCGCGGCGGGTGGTTTTCATGGTATCCTCGCGGACTTCATTTTGGTGAAGGAAATCGTAGCCATTTCATTAAGAGACAGACATGGGTCTCATGAAAAGATTATATGTATTTATTTTTATATAATACATATCTGTATGCGAAGTATTTAGAGCACATCCCATTTAACCCTGGTGTCTTTCAATCTATTATACTCGTTTCAAATGGCCTTGGAGACGCAACAGTACACCTGAGCACAGGCTAGTGCTTTGTCAAGCTTGAAGGTGAGGGCTGGGAGTGTCGTTTATGTGCTCCGTTGTCGTACTCCCGTGATCTCCATCACCCCAAAATTCAAAAATGACACTCCACTAGAGCGCGTCACATTTTAGTCTAGCGCGAATGCGGTAAGTCTGGTAGACTGGTGAAGTCTCATTTCATGGAGGATTTCACATGTTGATTTATTCCAAA
>Ga0075117_1001325_pt1 | contig 15265 bp, 13 predicted proteins | sample AntAceMetag02UKJ_FD_69789 | JGI IMG/M metagenome (GOLD analysis project Ga0075117, IMG submission 69789) | Saline lake microbial communities from Ace Lake, Antarctica - Antarctic Ace Lake Metagenome 02UKJ | ecosystem: Environmental > Aquatic > Non-marine Saline and Alkaline > Saline | place... | reverse complement strand
CTTTATTTAAGGAAGAAGTTCTTAAGCTTAGTTTTAATGACTTCGTGGTAAATGAAAAGCTGGAAGCAGGCAAAAAGGATTTTGAAATAGAAATCCCAATAGCTAATCAAAGATTATGGACCTTGGAAGATCCGCATCTATATGAAGTCTCCTTGGCCCTAGCAGATGATTTGGTCAAGTCCTATTTTGGAATGAGGAAGATTTCGGTGGTCAATTTGCCGGGTACTGATATTCCATACATAGCTTTAAATAATAAGCCAATATATCTACAGCTTACCTTAGACCAGTCTTACCATCCTGAAGGTTTCTATACCTTTCCTTCGGATGAATTCATGAGGCAAGAGATTCAGCTATGTAAAGACATCGGCCTAAATGGACTTAGAACGCATATTAAAGTCGATATACCAAGAAAGCTGTACTGGGCAGATAAACTAGGTCTACTAGTCATGGCTGATTTACCCAACTCATGGGGCGAGCCTGATGCTGCGGCTCAAAAAGAATCTGAATACACGCTTCGTGAAATGATTAAACGCGATTTCAATCACCCGGCCATTTTTTCTTGGATTACATTTAATGAGACCTGGGGCCTGAAAAGCAAAGTAGAGAATAAAGAAACGGGTAAAAAGAGTAATGCTTATCTACCTAAAACGCAAAATTGGGTAGCATCCATGTACTATTTGACCAAGTCCTTAGATGAGACTCGTTTAGTAGAGGATAATTCTATTTGTTGCGGGGCAGGACATACAGAGACAGATATAAATTCATGGCACGCGTATCTCCCTGGTTATAAATGGGAAGAATTTATGACTAATCTGGATAAGAATACTTACCCAGGTAGCACTTCGGATTTTGAAAAAGGTTTCACTCAAGGAAACCAGCCTATGATTAATTCTGAATGTGGGAATGTTTGGGGCTATGAAGGAAGTACTGGTGATATAGATTGGAGCTATGATTATCATAGAATGATGAATGTCTTTAGACAACATCCTAAAATGGCGGGTTGGCTTTATACAGAGCATCATGATGTTATCAATGAGTGGAATGGTTATTGGCGTTTTAATAGAAGTATGAAGTATACTGGTCTTAATGAGATAGCCAATGGAATGGAGGATAGGGATTTTCATTCTCTCTTTTATGTCTCTACTGGTCAAGATATAACAAAAACGGCGGTAGCAGGAAGTAGTGTAAACGTTCCCATTTTTATTTCATGTCACACGGGTGAGCCTCTTCCACAGTCTAAAATCATGTTGGAATATCAGTTAACGGGAATAGATGAGTTGGGAAATAAAGGCGACTTTGAAGTTTCATCAAAGGCCTTCAATTATGAACCTTGGATGCAGAAACGAGAGAAAGCCTTAAGTGTTCAAATGCCAGAAACAAATGGCTTGTATACTTTGAAATTGGTCATGAAAGACATGAGTGGAAGAGTTCTACACCATAATTTCATGAGTTTTAAAGTAGGCGGGGGAAAGCTTCCTGAGGAACGTTTAATTCTCGAAGCATTGCCAAAGGAAATTACAAAATCTCAATGGTCTGTCAAAAGTTGGGAGGTAATGGATGGCTTAAAAATGAATGGGACGGGTAATGGCTTTTTCGAATATGAATTTAAAGGAGATGCTTCAACAGTAAAATCGGGTTATTTATTGATGGAGCTTGGGGCCAAACAATTATTTGTCAAAGATAGAGAAGGTGTAGATCTAACAGATATGGATTACATGTTAGGAGCTATAGCCGAGCCAAGCCAGAACAAGAATTCCTATCCAATGACTGATGATACTAAGTTTGGGTCTGAGGTGCAAATTTCAATTAATGGAGAGGTAGTTAGGAATGTGGTTTTGGAAGATGACCCTGCCGACCATCGTGGTATACTAAGCTGGCATAGTCAGAAAGAAGATTTACTATTACACGAGGCGGGTAGTTATGGCTATCTAGTAAAAGTTTCTTTATCTAAAAATCAAATAAAAACTTTAAAAAGGACGAATAAATTGGCTGTTAGATTATCTGTGAAAAACGGAGGAGGTTTGGCTGTTTACGGTAAAGACTTCGGGCGTTATCCTTTTAATCCTAGTCTTGTTTTAAGTAAGTAACTTAAACCAGTTTTAAATGCTCTTTTAGAGACGCCACAACCTTATCCAAGATTAGATTGTAAAAGGAGTGGTGTCATTTTCTATCTGAACTAGCTCTAAACTTGTATAGTATTCAAGTCTCCTTTAAGAATGGCTAAGGAATAACCGTGCTTGAGTAAAAAAAATTTATTACCAAACGAGCAGTACGACCGTTTCCGTCAATGAAAGGAGGAATAGTCACTAAACGCTCATGCATTTCGGCCGCTAATATGACGGGGTGTATGAGTTTTTTGTTTTTAATGTAAAATTCAAAGTAAGCCTGCATTTTTGTGGGACATCCAAAGCATCTGGTGGCATGTGCTGGCTTCCAGAAATTCTAACATTTCACTTTCTGTATACTCCTGCACTTTCGCTGTCAATAGACTTCAATACTAAGCTATGAATATCCAAAAGGTTTCGTTTAGATAGGTCTCCTGTACCCTCAACCATGTTTCTTATAAAGTCTATGGCTTCATAATGGTTTTTGGCCTCCAAGTGCTCTCGCATGCTTTTACCCGATATAGTAATGCCTTCATTTACTATAAGGTGTGTCTCTTGAAGCGTGAGTGTATTACCCTCTATTATGTTACTGTCAAAGGTGTAATTTAAGCTAAAGTGTTCTAATAGTTTCTCTAATTACAGGGCATTGAGGGTTTTTGACTTTTCCATCTCTTTTGAAGGTCGTCTAATTCCAATAATCGATGCTTTATGTCATCATTTAAGATTTGTGTTTGCTTAGACCGCTTTGTGCTAAAGTTGGCTATCCTGCTTTCTGCGGCTAGTAAGATATCTCTTGGATTCTCTTCATAGGCTAGCCACACAGCTATTTTATCAGCTAGAAATTCTTTTCTAAGGCTGTACAATGGCACATCCATACCGGCAGCTAGCATGAGTAAGTACTTCTCTGACGGGATTTTTCCCCGCTCTCATACTTCGAAATAAGAGCCTGGTCTATTACACTTAAAGTAGAGAGCTCCAGCATTGTTTTGCTGTTTTCTGTTCGCCAATTTGATACATACTTTCCTACACTCATGAATAGATAAATATTGCCTTGAAAAAATAAGTCATAATTTGTCACAATTAAAATTGCCTCACATTTCAAAACAAATTTCCGTACATGGCAGATGAAAATTAAAAATTACTCTTTGAATGGGTACCCTTATTTGAATGTGGATGATTAAATATTTGTAAACACTTAATAACCATTTATATATGAAGTATTCTGCTCTTCGAGAATTCTCATAAAGTGGAACGACGAGTAAGCGGTTCCTTCCTACCTTTGGCTTAATGAATCTATAATAATGACCTATTTAAAAACCATTATCCTTGTTCTCTTTTCTGTTGTCTCATTGTCTGCACAAATAGTTAAGATACTGCCACTTGACGCATCAGCTAATCAAGAGTTAGAACTCATTTATGATGCTAAGCAAGGCACCAAAGGCCTAGTTGGTGCCACTTCGGTTTATATGCATTCTGGAGTTGTAATTAATCGCCCAGACGGAACAGCCTGGGAAAGTGTCGTGGGTAATTGGGGGAAAGACGATGGGATTGGTAAAATGATCAAAGTGGATGGAGAAACCGATGTTTGGTCCATTAAATTGAGCCCTACGGCTAAATCTTATTACGGCGTAAATTTTGGAGTACCAATTTTCAGGTTAGCCATGGTTTTTAGAAACGAGGATGGCACAAAGGAGGGAAAAGGTAATTCAGGCAATTTTAATGGCGGGTTTGTAGCAAGCAATAGTGATATTTTTGTCGATTTGAATGTGACCAACTATGTTCAGATTCTTCAGCCAAAGAGTAGCATTATATTTTTAGAACAAGGTCTTAAACAAACAATTGATGTGGAGGCATCGGGCGTCGCAAATAAAATTTCTGTATTTCTGGACGAAGGAAAGGACTTTGAATTGGTGCAGGAAGTACTCGATTCAAAAACATTGAAAACGGAAATTAAACCTAGTAAAACTGGATTCGCAAATATTAAGGCAGAAGCCATTTTTGGAACAGACACCCAGACCGTTTCTAAAGAAATTCAATTTGTATTTAGAAGGGCTATCTCTTCTTCAGAATTACCTAAAGGGCTGAGTAAAGGTATTAATTATTCTGAGGATCAAACCAAAGTTAGTTTTGTATTAGAGGCTCCACTTAAGGATTTTGTGTACCTAGTAGGTGACTTCTCAAACTGGGAAATCAAAGATGAGTTTTTGATGAACCAAACGCCTGATGGCGAATTATTTTGGCTAGAAATCTCTAATCTAAGCCCAAAAAAAGAATATGTTTTTCAATATTGGGTAGACGGGACTATCAAAATTCCTGACCCTTATGCTGAGAAAGTAGCAGACCCTTGGAATGATGATTTAATTCCTGCTAGTATTTATCCAAATCTGCCAGAATATAATCGTACTGATTTTGGAATTGCCTCAGTTTTTCAAACGGGTCAACCTGAATTCATATGGAACGAATCCGAAAATTCATGGCAGAAGCCAGACAAGGAGAGTCTCATTATTTATGAATTATTGATTAGAGATTTCATCGGTTCTCATAGTTATAAAGACTTGACAGACACCTTATCCTACCTAAAAAGACTGGGCGTTAATACTATCGAGTTAATGCCCATTATGGAGTTTGAGGGCAATGAAAGTTGGGGATACAATGTCTCCCAGTTTTTTGCTCCGGATAAATATTACGGAACGAAAAATGATTTAAAAAATTTCATTCAAACAGCCCATCAGCAAGGATTTGCGGTACTGCTAGACATGGTTTTAAATCATGCTTTTGGACAAAATCCATTGGTGAGAATGTATTGGGATAAAACTCAAAATAAACCCTCCACAGAAAACCCATGGTTTAATGTTGATGCTAAACATCTTTATAATGTAGGTTACGACTTTAATCATGAAAGTAGCTATACACAAGCATTTGTAGATTCGGTTAATTCTTATTGGCTTAAAGAATTCCATTTTGATGGCTTCCGTTTTGATTTGACAAAAGGCTTTACACAAAAAGAAGGATTCACAGATGCCAGTCTTGCTGCAAAAGATGATTCTAGAATTGCAATTTTGAAAAGAATGGCATCAAAAATTAGAGAGGTTAGCCCAGATGCTTTTATCATCTTAGAACACTTTGCGGCAGAATCTGAAGAGAACATATTAAGAGCTGATGGCATGATGACCTGGGGGAATAATAATCACGACTTCGGTGATTTAATGATTGGTAAAACGAGTCAAAGTCTAAGCTCTATAGCAGAGGCCAGTAGGGTCTCTTATATGGAAAGTCATGACGAACCGCGTCAAATATATCTAGCCAAAAATGCCTCTGTAAGACTAAAAAGCACGTATGACCCTAGAAAAGGAATAGTAGCTTTAAATAGATTAAAAATGATGTCGGCTTTTTTCTTTACACAGCCTGGCCCCAAATTGATGTGGCAGTTTCAAGAACTTGGCTATGATATTGACATTAATTTTAATGGCAGAACAGGAAACAAGCCTCTTCCTTGGGGAGAGAACGGTCTAGGATACTATCAATCTCATGAAAGACAAAAGCTTCTTAAGACGAACAGTGCCATTCTCAAATTAATTAACCAAAATCAAATAGTATTCAAAAAAGGGAAATTGACCAAGTCTATGGCTGGAGCTGTTAAATCATTGCTCTTTGAGCAGGAAACTATGGATATCGCTATCATTGGAAATTTCGATATACAAAACTCTGAGAGGTCTTTTGCTTTTTCTAGGATGGGTACATGGTATAACTATTTTCAAAAGGATTCTATTTCAGTGACAGGTAATATGGACTTTGATCTTGCTCCGGGGGAGTTTCATATTTACACCACAGTAAAACAAAAAGACATAGAAGATAGCCTAATTACTTTTTTTGAAGCTAGGGATACTCTAATTGTTCAGGGACAAGTTGTTATTGTATCGCCTGTAGTATTCCAACCTGACTCGGAGATAACGATTACGTTTAATGCCACAGAGGCAGATGGAAATGGTACAGCCGGATTGATAGCGGCAGATAAAGTTTATATGCACTCTGGGGTTATTTTGAATAATGAAAACGGATCTTCGTGGGAGTACGTAGTAGGAAACTGGGGTATGGATAATGGCTTAGGCCAAATGACCAAAGTACCAGGTTCGGAAAATAAATGGCAAATAATACTGACACCTAAAATATACTATTCAGGTGTTCCTGTTAACGCTCAATGGGCTAGATTAGGGATGGTTTTTAGAAATGGAGACGGCTCTAAAGAAGGAAAGGCTATTGGCGGGAATGACATATTCGTCAATTTTACTGAAAAAGAGAGCACTCTCGTTTTGGGAAGTGAGGTGTCTTCAGAATTGATTCTGTATCCTAATCCAACCAGTAAATCATTTAGAATTACTGGTCTAGAGAAGATAAAGGAAATGTTACTTTTTGATGCTGGTGGTAAAATGAGGAGGACTTATAAAGTAAGCCCAGAATCAGAAGAGTATTCGATTGAAAACCTACCGGCTGGCCTCTATATTTTAGAGGTTAAGTCATCAGAAGTAAGCCATAAAAAAAGGCTACTGATTCATTAATAGAATCAATAGCCTTTGCTAATTTCTTTGAGTTGGCTTTATTTCTTTCGAAAAAAGACAGTGATAGCGACACCCTCAAAGCCAAAATGTTCTCTAATCTTATTCTTCAAGAATCGCTCGTAGGACTCTTTGATATATTGAGGAAGATTACAGAAAAACACAAAAGTAGGTGACGGTGTTGGAAGCTGCATCACATACTTTATTTTGATTTGCTTTCCTTTTAGAGCTGGAGGAGGTGTCTTATTTATAATAGGAAGCATGATATCGTTTATCTTAGAGGTCGATACTTTCATGCTTCGGTTGTCATAAACCTCCATTGCCTTTTCTATCACTTGGAATATCCTTTGCTTGCTAAGAGCAGATGCAAAAATAACCGGCATGTAATTCATAGGAGCCAGTCTTTCCAAAACTTCTTTTTTCATTTGGTCAGCGGTTTTGGAGCTCTTTTCTACCAAATCCCACTTATTTACCATCAATACAATACCCTTTTTAGCATTGTGAGCATGGGCAATAATGTGCATGTCCTGAGCTTCTAGTCCTCTTTCTGCATCCAATAAGATGATACAAACCTGAGAGTTTTCCATAGCCTTGAGGCTACGCAAAACAGAATAGAACTCTATACTTTCTTGAACCTTGGCTTTCTTTCTAATTCCAGCTGTGTCTGTTAATATGAAATCATTGCCAAAAAGCTTATAGTGCGTATCTACGGAGTCTCTTGTGGTTCCGGCGATATCAGTTACTATACTTCTGTCTTTACCTAAAAGAGCATTCAAAAAGGAAGATTTCCCAGCATTAGGTCGTCCTAGAATAGAAATTCTTGGAATTCCTTCATCAGGGTTTTCAATACCATCATCTTCAAAATGCTTCACTACCTCGTCCAACAAATCCCCAGTACCTGAGCCCTCCGTAGATGAAATAGGGAAAACCGCTCCCATGCCTAAAGCATAAAATTCTGGAGCTATCAGAGATTGCCTCTCAAAAGTCTCTGCCTTATTAGCCACAACTATTACGGGCTTGTTAGTACGGCGTAAAATATTAGCAAAGTCATTGTCCAGGTCAGTTAGGCCTGTCATAGTATCTACTATAAAAAGAACTACTGTGGCTTCATCTAATGCCATAGCTACTTGGTCTCTAATGGCACCTTCAAAGGTGTCCTCAGAACCTACCACATAACCTCCAGTGTCTATTACTGTAAAGTATTTCTCTGTCCAGACGCATTCGCCATAGTGACGGTCGCGGGTTACTCCAGAAATATTGTCGGTAATAGCCACACGCTCTTCTATCAACCTATTGAATAAGGTAGATTTTCCTACATTCGGTCTGCCTACTACTGCTACTATATTTGCCATAACACTATACTTAATTTAATCCTTTTCTGAAAAGGGCTGCAAAGATACGAATTCCTTTTCTGAAAACATCATACTGATTTTAAATTAACTAATTGAATTAAAAGGGTTTACCGTGGGTAAGCTTTATCAGTTGTTTCATTAGTCCTGGGAATGTTTTGCCAAGGGCAATAATACTCGAAACGGCCAAAGGGTGTAGAGAGCTTTGCTGTAACCTGTTTCCTACTAATAGGCGAGTTTTAAACTGCTTTTTCCAAACTTTTTCATAATCCTGATGGACATGTGAATAAGGCTTCCCTCGGTGTTTCAAAATTATTTCTGACCACAGAAAAGCCGAATAAAAGGCCATACTCATGCCATTTCCAGAAAGCGGGGCTATCATTCCTGCCGAGTCCCCGGCAAAACCTAAGTTTGTACTAGAAGGATATCTGTGAGAAAATGTAATATTGGCAATAGAGAGAGGCTTCTCAAATAAGGACTCTGATTGCTCAAAAAGAGGAGCGATTTTGGGATTCGCCATCAATTCATTTTCTACAAAGGTCTCTAGAGAATTTTCGTGCTTTTTTAAGAGCTCTGTGGCAGCCATCAAACAAAGCGTGGTTTTGCCTTCTTCAATGTTGGAGCTACCAATATAGCCCTTATTGAAAAAGTGAAGAGCTATTAAATGGTCAGGATGATTATTCTTAACATGCCATTTCATGGCAAAATAAGATTGACCTGTACTGGGCTTAGCCTTTATTTTAAAATTGGTTGTTTTGCCGTAGGCGGCTATGGTCAACTCACTTTCAATAGTAAAATGCTTGTTGGTACTTACTTTGTTGTCAATAACGTCTGTGGCGGTAGTTTCACAATGAACCGTCACGCCAAGTTCTAAAGCTTTTTTATAGAGCAAATCTTCCAAAACATATCTGCTCAGTCCAAAACCACCAAGTGGAAGTTTAGTATTAAGAGATGATTTCCCATGGGCTGTAAGTTCTAATTCATTTATAATAGGAAGATTCATGTCGGATAATGGGATTCCTAATCGTTCCAAAAAACCCCATGATTCCAATGAAATGTATTCACCACAGACTTTATGGCGAGGGAAATATTTCTTTTCTAGCACGGTGGTGTCAATACCATTTTGTGCCAAAAGAATACTTAGAGAAAGCCCCGAAAGACCGCCACCAATGATACAAATTTCAGTATGTTTTATTTCTTCAGATAGCATACACTATATCTAAATGCCCAGTGCCACTTAATTTCTAATTCTAGTCCTAGTGCCTTTGCTTTTTTCTCCCAGTCGCTCCTCTTAAAACTACGCAAAACAGAAAGGGGGGCGTCATTTTTATATAAGTAGGAGAAAGGAAACAGCCAACTTATCCATTTAATATTAAACCAGGCCAAAGGATGTCTGTGAAGATCATTAATGATAAATCCTAACTGTGAATGTTCTTTCGCCCAAAGTAAATAATGGTCTAATTCTTCCTCATTTAAATGATGGGTAAAAAGGGCACAAGTAATGATGTCGTACGTATTTGTCTCCTCTTGATACGGTTTTGTTACAAAGGTGATATTCTTGAACTCATTGGTTTGTTCACGGGCGTAAGAAGAACAAAATTCGTTTAAATCTACGCCCATAAAATCTATGGAATGACCCTTTCTTTTCGACCATTTAGCCATAGCTAAAAGGCTATCACCACCACCAGAGGCCACGTCTGCTAAAGTATAATTCGATTGAGGCTTCTTTTTGATTAGCTTTTTTAGCGTTTTTAAAGTAGCTCCATGGCCTCCTAGATAGATATTAGTAAGTTTTAGTTCATAGAGGTTTTGACGAAAGTCTTTTTCTGAGAAATTGCCTAAGTCCATGAGTTCTTTTTGATAGGAACGCTGTTTGAAGTTTGGCATACTTAAAAGTATAATTTGCTAATGACCAAGTAGAAAAAGAAGGCATTCAGACAAACGGAGGCCAATAAGTTAAGCCGCATCGTATTCTTGAAATTGGCTGTCTCGGGGTTCTTCTTGGTCTTAATCTTCCACCAATTGATGTATATCAAAACCGGTAACATACATAGCAGGTAGGTGATAAACTGATTTGTTTGCAGTAAAACATATAAAAGGATGGTGGCGATGCCCACATGTATTTCACTGAACAGAAAAGTCTTTTTAATACCGAGTTTAGCACTCAAAGAAATTACGCCGTCTTCCTCATCTTGCTTATGCTGGTAAATTTGCGTGATGGGGTAGCTGCCGCCAAGCAGTAAAAAAGCATAGGCAGAACCCAGCAGGATGGCTTTGCTATCATTGGCTAAAATGCCTCCGTCCACGGCCGAAATGGCTAATAAATAAACTACAATTCCCTGGAAGCTAGCAATGATAAAATAGCTAAAGACGCCATATTTTTTAAACCTAATTCCTCTATAACTATAGGCTCTTGAAAAGAGAATGTAGGACAATGTCAAAAGTGTAAAAGTTAGGTGGATCTGATATGCCAAAATAAGAGCAGCCAAATCCATAAGGATAGTTAGTACATATAATAGATTATTGGGCGGCGGCGGGGCCTCTATACCGCCAATTGGCCCTTCGTCTCTGTCTTGGTAAGAATTATAACCATTGCTGGAAGGGTAAACCAAAAAATGAAGGATGCCAAACGCCAACCATACAGAGCTATCCAATTCACCTTTGGCCATATAGATTCCAAAAAGGAAAATAGGCATTAGGAAAAAAGAAAAGGGAAAGCGTAATAGTACGATAGCGTCTTTGATGGCCTGCATAACGGGAAGTTCTTTCTCAAAACTACGTATATTTAAAGATAAATATTTTTATTCAGTGGCTTCGTAAGTATCTTTTGGCACTTAAGTGCTTTTGTCCAATAAATAGCTGTATGCCTTATATTAATCTTATACAAACGATTGACGCACCTTTTCTTTATTCTCAATCTGAGATGTCGGAATGGGTTTTAGAGGGGCTGGAGGGAGATGAAAAAAGAAAGTATAAATGGCTTCTTACTCATGCCGGAATTTCTCAACGTAGAATTATCTTACCAGACTTTGTCCCTGATACTACAGAAAAATGGCTGTATAAGGACAAGGCCCACCCACCAACTGTTCAAGAAAGAATGGCTATTTTTCAAAGTCAGGCTGGACAGCTTATTGATAAGCTTCAAGTCCCTTTTTTTGAAAATTCCGGATTAAGAAAAGAAGAGATTACGCATGTCATAACCATCTCATGTACGGGAATATCTGCACCTGGATTAGATTTTCAAGTGCAACAAATTCTGGGATTGGTTTCTGATGTGACTCGCTTGAGCGTGAATTTTATGGGCTGTTATGCTGCTTTTCATGGGATGAAGTTGGCAAAAATAATCTGTGAGGCACAGCCAAATGCAAAAGTACTCCTCGTGGATATTGAGCTCTGCTCTTTGCATTTTCAAACGGGCTATACTTTAGATGAGATATTAGCCAATGGTCTTTTTGCAGATGGAGCTGCTTTTGTTCTGGTTTCTAATGAGGCAAAGGGTTTGAGAATGAATTCGTTTTTTCAGGAAACGGCTGCCAACTCCGAAAATGAAATGGCTTGGCGACTGACAGGACATCAGTTCGAAATGCGACTCTCTACCTATGTCCCGGGAATTTTAGGGGATCAGATTAAGGGTTTTATGTTAAAGAATGGAGGTGAGGAAGCTACGGAGTTTGCTTTTCATCCTGGTGGCAAAAAGATACTGGATGCCTGTAAAGATGCTTTAGATTTAGAAGAAAACTTTTTGGCAGAATCTTATGAGGTATTGAAATACTACGGAAATATGTCTTCTGTTTCTATTTTCTATATTTTGAATCAAAAGATGAAATCAGAGGGCAAAGGACAAATCTTTACCGCGGCCTTTGGCCCTGGACTAACCATGGAAGGTGGTATTTTAGAATACACTTAACTCTTGATACGAAATAAGAAGGATAGCCATAAGGCCTAAGGCCAATCCCCATTTATTAATGTTTAAAAGCCTTTCTTTGAAAAACGAAATGCCCACAATGGCAGAAACGATGATGACTCCCATATTAAATATGGGGTAAACAAATGCACCACTGTTCCCAAAGGCCGTCAGTGCTAGTATCAAAAGATAAAACGAAAGGAAATTTGGTACGCCTAGTGTGAGCCCAGCCAATACATTTTTGAAGGCCAATTTTTCTTGACCCCTGATAAGGCGATAGGCCAATAATAATAAACCAGAAACTACAGCACCTAAAACCATGACCAAAGTCACGGGTACAGTAAGTTCTGGATTGGGAATGAATTTGAGATTTAGATAGTTGATGGCCGAATTAGTTATTCCGTACATTAAAAAAACGGCTAGTGGTAAATACCAACCACTTTTGTTAGTTTTAGAACCATCGGATTTTTTATAAGTGCTTAAGCCAACTGCAATTAAAGCCAACAGCAGGCCTAAATAATTCCATAAATCAAAGTCCTTAGCCTGCGTATTATAAAGAAACAAACTAGCGGCAACGGGTATCACCAAAGACAGGTTGTTTGCCAGCGAGGTGGTGGTCATTCCAGCCTTTTGGGTGGAAAGCCCAGACAAAATAAAGGTGATGATAAACCCAAGACCTAGAGCGAGACAAAACCAAGTCCAGTTTTCTGCTAGGTTTAGAGAGAAGCTTTGCCCTTCGGGCATCAATACTAAGCCAGTGATAAAACAAACAGGATAATTAAACGCAATGGCCTGCAAAGTGCTAATGCCATATTTCGGAAAGACTCTGAAATTGACTAATAGAATGACGGAAAACAGGATGCTCGATAATAAGTAGGCCATAGTTCCTAATATCCAAAACTTTTTATTTTGTCTCTCTTCAATCGCCAGTCGGCTTCTACTTTTATATATTGTTGGAGAAAAATTTTCTTTTCAAAAAAGGTCTCCATTTCCAGTCGGGCTTCTGTACCTACTTTTTTAATTCTTTCACCTTTATGACCTAGCAGAATGGCTCTTTGAGAGCTTCTCTCTACATAAATCTCGGCATAGACCCTTATGATGTCATCATCTTCTTTAAATTCTGTGATGACTACTTCGCAGCTATAAGGAATCTCTTTTTTATAGTTCGTGAATATTTTCTCTCTCACGATTTCTGCAGCAAAGAAACGTTCAGGTTTGTCTGTAAGAGCATCTTTTGGAAAATAGGCTGGATGTACAGGGAGAAGCTTTACAATTTTGTGAAACAGTCCTTCTATGCCAATACCTTCTAAGGCAGAAATGCTAAGAATTTCTCTTGGGTTAAGCACCTTTTTCCAGTGCTCTATCTTTTCTTCTACTTGCTCTTGAGTAGCTAAATCTATCTTGTTTATAATCAAAATCAGCGGGGCCTCAGACCTTCCAAGTTTTTCTATGACATCCTCTTCGTCATATTTCTCATAAATGTCTGTGACAAACAAAACAACATCGGCGTCTTTCAGGGAGCCATGAACATACTCCATCATAGAGTTATGAAGCTCATACATAGGTTTTATGATGCCAGGAGTATCAGAATAGACCAACTGGAATTCATCGCCGTCTACCTCACCGTTTACTATCCCCATAATACGATGGCGGGTAGTTTGTGCTTTGGAAGTAATGATGGAAAGTTTTTCACCTACCAGCTGATTCATTAAAGTAGATTTACCGACGTTCGGCTTTCCAATGATACTTATGAATCCCGCTCTATGTGTTTTTGTCATGTGGCAAAGATAGTGGGATTGAGGAGTATCCCACAGGGTATTAATTATACCATAAGATATAAATGGTCAACTAAATTAAACTTTAAATACAACTTTACAATTATCTCTCAATTTTTTTGCCTTAGAACTGGAGAGACGTTTTTTTTCTGTCGATTCATGAATTTCAGAATGATATATATTATAATCAACTGGCAGATAGACGGGATGAGTGTCTAAATCTTTACATGTATCTGTTTTGATGCTAACTACAGCTTTGAGTTCATACTTAAGGAATTCTTTAAGTATTTTTTCCTCATTTCTTTCTCCCTGTCTGTCAACAGAAACGCCATTAGAGTCCTTAAAAACTGCTGAGGTTGGTAAGTTTTTATCAGTATCCCAAAAGTTAGGATTTATTATTACTCTTCTATAAAGGTATTCATTATCATCTATTTCTTCACTAAGCATTGAAGGCTTCAATTAATTCATTTATATCAGATTCATCCAATGGTTTGTCAATCTCCTCTTTTCCTTGAATTTGTAGATAGTTAATTTGATTTTCGAAAATTTCAAACTCTAAGTAATCTCCATTATCCTTTTCAAATTCGAATTGAACACTATCTCTACCTGTAGGGAAGACTTTTGGCTGCGAAGTCAGAGTAAGGAGTAGCTTTTCAGCTCTGTCTAAGGTTTTCGGATTAAATGGTTTAGCTCCATACCCATTCCAATTTTCTGATAAATTACGGAAACCGCTTATTTTTTTTTTATTCTCAATTAAAAGAAGACGTGAATTCTTGTTTTTTAAAGTATTTGTATGACTTGTAAAATCAATAATGACGAATGCATAGTTTGTACTAGTATTGTAGTTAGTCTCACCCATAAATTTATAGTTACTCAAAGTATTTGTATTATTCTGAATTCTAAATACGTAAGGATTTTGTGAATATAGAATTTGTTCATTTGGGCTTTCAAATTTGTTCATATATCATTTTTTATTTAGTGCCTTTTCTAATTCCATTAAACTCTCGCCCAGAAACCTATGAATTTCTTTCGCCACCTCATAATTTAGAATAACTCCAGTATCAATAAACCTTATCATTGAAATGCCCAAATCTTTTGGTTCAAATTCAACAACCTCATTAGTTGGCATTTTATCTTTTAACTTTAAAGTTGTTGAATGTGGGATTGGTTTACGCTCTAAGTAAAAATTCATGATTATTTCTCCTAATGGGTTAATGCCTCCAAAGGCACCATTCGCATATTTCGGATTATAATTCTTGTCGAATTTGTATTTAACCTTCAGGTGTTCTTCTGATTCCATATTGATAAGAGGTCAATTAAGGTTTTAATTTATGCAAACTAGTAATAAATGTAGAAATTGAACTACTGTTAAGATGAAATGATTGCTCAAGATTTGGCTTGAACTACTGGTTTAATAATTTGGTCTATCAAGTCTTAACAAACTTATTAAAAGTATAATTCAGCATTTTTTTAGCGTTTGTTAGTTAAGGTGATCCAAATGTTGGAAAAGTTTGAGGAAGCTATATCGGGCCAAGTCCAAAAGTTTTGGGATGAATTCTCTAAGCATATATTTGGTAAA
>Ga0075117_1001318_pt1 | contig 15313 bp, 13 predicted proteins | sample AntAceMetag02UKJ_FD_69789 | JGI IMG/M metagenome (GOLD analysis project Ga0075117, IMG submission 69789) | Saline lake microbial communities from Ace Lake, Antarctica - Antarctic Ace Lake Metagenome 02UKJ | ecosystem: Environmental > Aquatic > Non-marine Saline and Alkaline > Saline | place... | reverse complement strand
ACAGAACTTCGCTAATGCGTTGGACAAACTGCTCACGAGGTTGTTGAGAATGCCCTGACAGGCCGCACCGCCCGAAAGGTGAGCGTTGCTGCAGAAAACACGATGTTTGTTGGCTGCCCCCAGACGTTCGGCGGTTTTGCTATGTGGCAGCGCCGCCACGGTGAATCTGGCAGTGGCCGCTTTCGCGACAAACATCACAGGAATCAGCGTTAGCAGTTCCCTCGGCGACATTCAGACAATACTGAATACGATCGCTGATGATTGCAGACATTCCGGAATGCAGACCAAACGGTGCTGTCACCAGCCAGGTAACACCCGGAAAGGGCTGAGCGGCTTGGCTGACAAGCCGAGGGATGTCAGCGCTCCAATGGCGACCGGGCGACAAAAAATACGGAAACACAATCACCCGTTCCGCGCCCTGTTCGACACAGCGGCGAAATGCCGAAGTAATATCGGGCTCAGCAAGTTCCATGTGGGCTGGTTCCACTATGGCGTATTCAGACTGCTCTGCAAAACTTATCACAGCTTTGAGCAGCATGTCGTTGCTAGCAGACTTTCGAGATCCATGATCCACAATCACAACAGCTGTTACGGGCGGCTGCGAGTCGCTTTGATGGCCAGAATCATCAACCATAATTACCGCTCGCCCCCTAATGCTGCGACGGACAAAAAATCAACCAGTCGACACTTGCGACAGGATGCCAAGCACTTCCTGATTCGCCGCCGGGAAATTGAACTGCGATAATGTCGCAACATTTACCCAGTGAAACGGCTTTTTTGCTGCAGCACAATCCGGAAGATCCGGCGAAAGTACACACCGCCAAAAATGCAGTTCCAGTGTTCCGTAATCGTATTCGTGCGTCGTTGTGATCAGATGCTCGCGAGGAACTACCAACAACCCGGTTTCTTCGCGACATTCGCGAACCGCACAGGACCGTGGAGTTTCATCACCTTCGCACTTGCCGCCCGGAAATTCATCCATTCCGGCAAGAGGAACGCCTGTGGGGCGTATTCCTACCAGAATGTTTCCAGCTGATTCAACGACGGCAATTGCGACTTTGGTGGCGATTGGCAAATTATGCTCCGAACTCGTTTCGAAAAGATGGTTACATCCTGCATCGAAAGTCAGTTCTGCTACTTCTTCATTGAATCTGCAAAGTCAGCAGGTGGTGCACCCATCTTGCTGAAACCGCAGTCGACGTGTACGACTTCTGCAGTGATACCGCTGGAAAGGTCACTCAGAAGAAACATGCCAGACTTGCCAACTTCTTCCGCTGTTATGTTGCGTCGCATTGGCGTAACCTGTTCATACAACGAGATCATCTGGTCGAAGTCACCAACACCTTGAGCACTCACAGTCTTCACCGGACCAGCGCTGATCGCGTTAACTCGAGTGCCACCGGGACCAAGTTCGCTGGCAAGATAACGCACTTCGCATTCGAGTGCGGCTTTGCAAATGCCCATCAGGTTGTAGCCAGGAATGACTTCTTCGCCACCAAAATAGGACAGTGTCAGAATGCTGGAATTCTTGCTGAGGATTCCTTTTTTCTTGGCCGCACCAGCCACAGCTAACAAACTGTAAGCGCTGATTTCCATGGCCAGTTTGAAACCGTTTCGGCTGGCCGCATAGGTTGGGCCTGTCAGGTCTGCCGGAGGCGCGAAGGCGATACTATGCAGCAGAAAATCAATCTCGCCGAACTCTTCGGCTGCTTTGTCCATCACGGCTTCGATGTGTGCGTCATCGCAAACGTCGCAGGGCATAACAAACTTAGCGCCGATTGGCTCAACAAGCTTGCGAACCTTCTTTTCGTTCTTGGGACGTTCACCGTCGGGAAGATGCGTGAATCCCATGACTGCGCCCTGCTCGTGCAGCTTTTCAGTAATCGCCCAGGCGATCGAAAAGTTGTTTGCAATCCCCAGAACCAGTCCTTTTTTGCCTTCAAGCAAACCCATAACTCTGTCTCTTTTCGCACCAAGGTTTCTGCTGCATCACGAATGTGCAGTTTGAGAATTCGGAGATAATAGGGGGAAGACCTAATTTCGTCGACGAAACAGGCCCGTAATCTGAAATGACTCACGAATTGGCATATTTCGCTACCAGATAGCCCACCTAAGCTACCAAAACCTCCTATCGCGTAAAACTAGCGCATAAAAAAAGTGGCCCTGCCAGAGACAAAGACCACCTTCTTTTATAGCGCATCAAATCAGTTCAAATCAGGCAACGCCCAATGCGTCTGACGGCAGATCCTTGTTTTTCGGCAGGTCATCATCGTCGGAGATGTGATCTACAAACCCCCTCAGATGAATCGCCCGAGTGTGGTGCTGCAGCTTCTTCAAAGCCTTGCTTTCGATTTGACGAATACGTTCTCGCGTCACCTTAAATATCCGGCCGGTTTCTTCCAGCGTATAGCTGTAGCCGTCGCCCAGACCGTAACGCAACTTGACAATTTCGCGTTCGCGATAAGTCAGGCTTTTCAGAACATGATCAATTTTATCTCGCAGCATCTGCTTGGCTGCAGACTCTGCGGGACTTTGTTCGTGCGAGTCTTCAAGAAACTCGCCAAAACTACTGTCTTCGCTTTCGCCAACCGGAGTATCCAAACTGATTGGATGCTTCCAGGTCTTCATGATCCGTTCTGTTTCCTCGATGCTCATCCCAACCGCTTCGGCCAGCTCTTCATTGCTGGGCTCACGACCGGTCGCCTGGCGAATTTCTTCCGCCTTGGCTTTCAGCATCGATATATTCTGGAACATGTGAACCGGAATACGAATGGTTCTGGCATGGTCTGCAACAGCACGTGTAATCGCCTGACGAATCCACCACGTTGCGTAAGTTGAGAACTTGTACCCGCGACGGTATTCGTACTTTTCAACACCACGCATCAACCCCGCGTTGCCTTCCTGAATCAAGTCCAGAAAGCTAAGTCCACGATTTCGATACTTTTTGGCGATGGATACAACAAGTCGCAGATTACCTCCGGAAAGCTTTTGCTTTGCGTCGGTCCATCCATTCATACGTTTGATGATCTGCCGGCAACGAGCACGAAACTGTTCCGGTGTTTCCAGAACCATTTCGACGTACTCCTCGAGCTCACGCTCAAGAGATTCACGTTCCGTTTCTGCAGACTTCAAGCCCTTCAGACAAGCGATTTCATCCTGCAACTGCTCAATGCGTTCGCCAATCTGAAGCATCCGCTTCAACACTGGCTGCATACGATGTGTTCTGACACTGAGCTCTTCGCACAGCGTACACATCTTCACGCGTCGTTCTCGAATTCGCTCGGTCAAAGCTGCCTTTTCCGCGCTGCCGTCTTTTGAGACTCGCCACGCTTTAAAGTCAGTTTCATTTTCTCCCATCAGAAAACGCAGCGAACCCAGATTCGACTGCATACGACCTTCGATCTGCTCCTTGCGAACATCTTCTGTTTCAGATGTCCTTAGAGTTCGCTCGAAGGGCAATTCCTGACGACTAACCTTTTCGATGATGTCGACAGCGATTCGCAGCGCGAAGTCTGACTCGATCACATGGCGTCGCATTCGCTTTCGCATGATTTCAATCTGCTTTGCCAGAAAGATTTCCCGATCGCGGCTGAGCAGCGGGATGTTTCCCATTTGGCTCAGATACATACGAATCGGATCTCGCGATGACAACGCGGATGTTTCCGGGCCCAGAAGTGCCCGAGCTGCTTTTTCGGCCTGCTCTTGCCGAACCTCTTCTTCAACAGGTTCAGGTTCAAGCGGAATATCGGGGTCCTCGATAAAATCGAGCCCCTCCTGATCCATGGCCCTGATCAGATTGTCGACCATGGCTGGATCGCCAGCTTCGTCGGGCAACCACTCATGGGCCTGTTGAACAGTGACGAAGCCTCGTTCCTTGGCTTTTTCAATGATCGCCTTCATTCCTGAATCGAGACGATGCACGCGAATCCCCTTCTTTTAGTTTCTTCTTGCCACATGACTCTCTGTCAACATAGCAGAGAAGAGGAGCTTAACCCCTATTTCAAACACGAGTGTCTGTGCCTCCATGTGAGACACACGCATTTCACGTCCTGCCCCGAGAGGAAAGACGACCAAACCTGTTCATTCAAATCATTCAGCATCCTGCCGAAAAATCCGGGAGTCCTTCAGCATACCCGCGTCTCAGAAAAATCAATCGTCGACACCCCGAAAATCGTGATTCCGCCGAATGCTGTTCCTGAACGAAAATGAGCCGACAACGGAATAACACGCTGAGTTCGGACGGAGAGCGTGAAAGCCATTGCATGGGCTTGCCTTGCGATCCGCTTGTGTGCCAACGATTACTCCTTCAATTCATCCCGCACGATCTGGATCTGAGTACCCGCCACAAACGCTTTGTACTCCACTTACGTTTGCTGCGAGACGCTTCAGATTATTCGCGAGAACTACCAATCGTCAACTTGCGGCCATCATCGTTTTCATTCTTTCCCGGAAAACCCTAGATCAACGATGTACGCCTACTATTGATATTGCACCGATTTCGGCAAGCGAGTAGTTCGCTTTCTGACTAAGCCGAAGCCCTGTGTATAAGAATCTGTCGATTGCCGTTTCGGCTTAGTCCAATCTGAATCCAATCTAAAATAGACACTGCGAACATCGTACCGTTTCATTGTGTCTGCCGCTCGAACCGACGATGATCTTTGAAAGTCCTCGTCTATCATCTCGTTGACAGTGTTGTCAGCGCTCTCCAATTCGGTCAACCGCCATGGCACAAAACAAAAAACAAAACAAGAACGACGACCCCAACTCTCGAGTCGTCTGTCGGAACCGCAAGGCGCGATTCGAATACGATGTGATGGACGAAATCGACTGCGGCATTCAGTTGTATGGCAGCGAAGTAAAAAGCATTCGCAACAGCAAGATTGTTATCGAAGACGCTTTTGGCCGAGTCGTGAATAACGAAGTCTGGCTGATCAACGCTGACATCGCCGAATACCCCCAAGCCAGTGTTTTCAATCACGAACGACGCCGCAAGCGAAAGCTTTTGCTACAGCGACGTGAGATTAGAAAATTCGCCGAAGCCGGTGAAAAACAGGGACTAACACTCGTCCCCCTGTCTGTGTTTATCCAGCGAGGTTTTGTCAAGGTCAAGCTGGGGCTGTGTCGCGGTCGCAAGGTGCACGATAAGCGTGAAAACCTCAAGAAGCAGGAACACACTCGCGAGATGGCTGCCGCAATGAAGCACCGTTGATCCTTCCACATCAACGCGGACGACAGTCGAAGCGACTCGCATTCAGAGCTTCGGCAATTTCGGCATGTCGATTGCTACCTTAAATTTCCGGCAGGAAAGAACGGCGATCGTGGGAATTCAGGAGCCCGCGAATGCCTGCAGTGATGGAGCATCATGGCGAGATGAAGGGCGCCAAATAACATGTTTCATGGGATTTGCGGTTTGTTCGGCAACGTTCGGACCGTTTTATCGGATTGCTGCTGAGTCCTCACAGTGTTGAATTATTTACAACGCGAATGAGGTAAGAATTACAAAACCAGTCTTCATCCAACGCAACTTGTTCAACGGAAAACGAGTGGCGACAAATGATTCTGGTTAAATGGACGAGTCTCGAAACAACAGACCCGTTAAACGCCAGATGGATCTGATCGTTTAATTGGTTGTGGGACACCTTATGTCAAACCGCCGCTGGATTCGGGCGTTTTTTCAGTCGCCCATAAACCTTCACTTGGCAGGGAAGCCGCTATGAATTTCATCGCCATGCTGATGTTGGCCGCCGACCTTAACGGGCAGCCACTTCCAGACATTGTTTTGCTGGACTTTACAGCAGGATATTGCCAGCCGTGCCAGCAGATGGTGCCCGTGCTGCAAAGAATGGAACAAGACAATTTCCCCATTCGTCAGATCGATATCACTGAAGATCCGGAAACCAGTCGGCGCTACAATGTTGATCGTATTCCCACGCTGGTGCTGCTTGTAGAAGGTCAGGAAGCACAACGCTTTGTGGGATTGACGGCCGAAGACGAACTGCGTCAAGCCATGAACGACGCAGCCAAAAAACTGGATCTCGTCCGCCGTTCGAAGGGTGCCGTTCAGGCTGAATCGGAACTCGCGGCCAACGTGCAGAATGATCAGTCGGACCCTCAACCGGGTTTAGAACCGACAGAACCCAAGACCGGAATTCGCGGTATCCTCGATCGCATGCGAAGCGGTCTCGGCGGTGGAGCAACGACTGGCCGTGACCAACTGGAACATCCCAACTTTCGAGCACAAAGTCCGGAAACCACCAGCGAACCGTCCACCAACCCTCCACCGACACTGTCTTCGTGTGTGCGTGTTCGGCTGATTGATGGACGCACATTCGATTCTGGCACAGGAACCATCATTCACAGCACGACAGGTCAGTCAACAATCATTACGTGTGCTCACGTGTTTAAAGAAGTCAGTGACAAGGCAGCCATTGTTGTCGACGTTTTTCGAGATGGCGAAGTCCTAAAGTATCCTGCCAAACTCATCGGCGGTGATCACAATTCCGATGTCGCCTTTCTTAGCATCCAAAACACCTCGCCACTGCCCACAAGTCCAATCGCCGATCAACTGACTGTTGAAGCCGAAGAATCAGTCTTCAGTCTGGGTTGCAATAACGGAGACCTGCCAACTCGACTAAACATGAAAATCATTGCCGTCAATCGCTACCAGGGCCCGGAAAACATCGTCTGCACTCAGGACCCTATTCAGGGAAGATCCGGCGGCGGACTGTTTAACAGTGCTGGCCAATTAATCGGTGTATGCAGCGGAGCGTTTCGCAAGACAAAGGAAGGCCTCTACACGGGTATTACTCCCGTCAGATCGCTTGCGGCGCAACTCAAGCTGACGCATCTGCTGGGTGAAGAAGCTCCCACTTTCCAGACGGCTCAGGCGACTCCCGAATTTACAACACCGGCTGCAAATCCCCTTGCTGAAGAAGACATTTTTGACGAGCTGTTCGAAGAAAGTACTTCGCCATTCGCCGAAGCACCAAACCAAAGATCTGTAGAAGCGCCGACATTCGCCAACGCCTCACATCAAGATCTGCCTGCCCCCTTTGCCGCCAGCACAACAACCGCTGAACTGACGTCACTCAGTGGCGACGATTCGCCCACAGAAATTACCGTGATTATAGATTCAAAAGACCCGACCAAAGGCAAGCGAGTTGTCGTGATTCCAAAGCCAAGTCCCTGGCTGCTGGAATTGCTAACTGGCGAACCAGCTAACCAGGCCGGGATCGTTTCTGCGGTTCAAGGGGCAGAACTTTCGACAACCAGCGCGCGACGAAGTGTCAAAAAAGTGGCGGCGGCTAACTGGTTGCCACCTGCTCGCTAAGCATGCGATCTCAGAAATATCCAGCTGGAAATTTGGTTCATGTCGGTCCGTTTTCTGCCACCAAAGCCGACTTCTTCAAACGAGAAGTCGGCTAAACTGGATTTGCAGATGCCTGACGCAATCACCGACTGCATGACCAATTCAAAACAGCCATCACGGGTACCGTTCACCGCTCCACGAACCCTTGCTCTGCTGGTCCTGGCGCTGATTCCATTTTGGACCGTGCCTCTGGCCCATGTTTTTTCGGAACCGCAGACGGCAACAGGGTTCTTTCAATACGAACTGCCCTACTACGTTGCGAACGGGCGAGCGGCCTTTGAACGAGGCAACGGGTTTCTGTACCCGAATCCATATGATGCCTCAGCAGACTCGCCCGCCATTTACACTCATTGGCTTCCGTGGACACTTGGTCTGTTAACCACAAAGTTGGGGTGCGATCCGGGCGATGTTATTTTGACTCTGACGCTGTTTGCATCGCTGGCCTTCGCGTGGGCCACTCAAATTCTGGTACTTCATCGCGTCGCCACTCATCGCAGAAAGACATTCGCTTTTTTGCTCGCGATGTGGGGCGGAGGTTTACTGGCTCTGGCAGGCAGCGTTCGATGCGTTTTCCAAACGACCTCGTGGCTGGAAAACGTCCTTCAGTTTGACCCAGGCAATGGCATGTGGTTTCTTAACTGGGGACGCAACGCGCTGTTCCCAACGGAAGCCATTTATCACACGCTGGTTGCACTGTGTTGGCTATCCGAGATTACTAAGAAGCAGGCGATGGCAAACATCTGGCTGCTGCTGCTGGCCACAACTCATCCGTGGTCCGGCCTGGAATTATTGCTAACGATTAACCTGTGGCGAGCCATCGAACTGTTCCGTCATCGAGATCATCGTTGTTTAAACCATCTGTCTATCTCGGCGTTGACGCTGGTTGTTTTCCTGAGCTACTACAAAGTCTGGTTACCTTCGTTTCCGCAACATGCAGAACTGCAGAACGTGTGGGAACTGAACTGGAGTGTTTCCTGGACAGCCGCCGGACTGGCCTATTTGCCAGTGCTGATTCCAGGCGCGATCGTACTGGCCAGAAAATCGCGTGTCGGGTCGGTGGATCGCACCGAACAATTTCTGGTATGCGCGTTGTTTATCGCCACTGGACTGGCGTTCCACGATCGTTTGATCAAACCCGTGCAACCGATCCACTTTACGCGCGGATACGTATGGATGCCCCTGTTTCTGCTCAGCCTTCCACTGCTGTTGCAATGGGCGGACGCTGCCAGCAAAGCAACGCCACTACGAAAACTCGCTGCCATATTTATCGTCGCTGTGCTAATTGCTGACAATCTTGCGTTCGCTATCGTCCATTCGAATCGGCAAACAAATCTGGCGGATGGCTTCCATCTGGACAGCGACGAACGAGCCTTGTGCGACGCATTGCATCAATCGCCGGATACAACGAATCGCATTGTGCTTTCCGAATCTGAAACATTGAATTACCTTCTGCCGACGTACGCCAATGTGCGACCGTGGCTGGGCCATCACTTTAACACGCCACTATTTCCAACACGAAAAGCGGTATGGAAACAAATCTTCGCGGATAACGAAGTCGCAATCGACAGCATTCCTGCCGATGTCGAAGTTATCATTGTGCGACGAACGCGTGACGTCAGCCAGCTTGCTGCCAGCCCTTCCTGGTCAACGAGAAGTCTGCTGAATGCCGAATGGCAAACCTGGCACCGGGTCTCCCACACTGACCGCCTATAAAACAGACTGTATCGCTGCCAAAACTGACGCTACAAAATCGGGCCCGCGCAATGCTGTCAGGTCTCTGCTTTGCGGCACGTTTGATTTTCCGGCGTATGTCCGCCACGATGCAACCTCAAAGTTTTGTTTTCTGTTGCTGCATAGTGGAAGATTGTCATGAGCAAGTGGCCAATTGGAGTGTTTGCGTCTGTAGATGCCGGCTTAGGTGTGCATTTTGATGTCGTCAGGGAATTAAAAATCCCTTCGATTCAATTGCACGCACCTCACAAAGAGACTCGCACAGAAGCCGCCGCCACAGCATTTCTGGCCAAGTGTGCTGATGCCGATGTCACCATCACCTGCGTCTTCGGAGGCTTCGAAGGCGAAAGCTATGCCGACATCGCCACGACAGCGCGCACGGTTGGCCTGGTGCCGGAAGAAACTCGAGCAGCACGCGTGCAGGAAATGAAAGAGATCAGCGATTTTGCAAAACGGCTGGGCGTGAACGCTGTTGGTCTGCACATTGGCTTTGTTCCCGAAGACACAAGTTCCGACAGCTACAGGAACCTGCTGACAATAACCCGAGAACTACTGGATCACGTCAAAGGCAACGGACAAAACCTACATCTGGAAACCGGCCAGGAAACCGCCAACCATCTGCTGCACTTCATCGCCGACGTAAATCGAGATAACCTGTTCATCAACTTCGATCCGGCGAACATGATTCTGTATGGAACAGGCGAGCCCATTGAAGCGCTGAAGAAAGTCGGCCAGTACGTGCGGAGTGTTCACTGCAAGGATGGCACCTGGGCTGCGGAAGGTCGTCGAGGTCAGGACTGGGGCTGCGAAGTCGCGCTCGGCGATGGCGATGTCGGCATGGAAAACTACCTCCGCACTCTGAACGAAATCGGCTATGACGGTCCTCTGACAATCGAACGAGAAATCCCGCTGGACCCCGTTCAACAAAAAGCCGACATCGGCAAAGCCGTTTCACTGCTGGAAGAACTACGCTCAAAGATCCTCGGTTAATACGGTGTACCGGTCGCTCCGATCGGAGCGACAGGAGCGACCGCCGGGTTCCTCACGCAAAGGCACTCTAAGCCGCAAAAGGAAATCCTGTTCCTTTGCGGCATTGCGTGACAGCCCTGCTGATATTCGTTCAATCAAAAAGCTAAGGCTGCACGTCAACCGGCACATCGTCGCCCATTTCTCGGTGAAACTCGCCGAGTGCGCCACGAAGAATCATTTGGTTTTCGGTCCACTCATTGCGATACCATGTGCATGGTTTGAACTGATCATGATTCGCCAGCATTTTTTCGGCTGTCCACTGTCGCAGGCGTGTCAGGTCGTCTGCAAAGGCTGAATCGGTTACCAGATTTGTGACCTGCCGGGGGTCGTTTCTGTTGTCAAACAGGAATTCTTCACTATCGGCAAGACATCGAGCATACGTGAACTGCTGATCCCGGATCGCTCGCCATTCAAAGCCGTCTTTCCATTCGGAGCGATGGCCCAGGTTCTGAAGAAACGCAAAGTCGGGTTCGCAACTGCAGTCCACTCGCGTAGCATCCGAAAGATCAATGCCATCGATCCTTTCCGGGTAGCCAACACCCAGCATCCCGCAGATCGTGGGCATAATATCGACCGCCGATATGCACGCATTCGACCGGCGGCCGGCGGGTATCTTGCCGAACCAGCGAATCAGCGAATCAGCGAATCAGCGAATCAGCGAATCAGCATTGGTACTCGCACGCACGTGTCAAGAAACATCATCTTCGCGTTCTGATTACTCGCGTCGAATCGTGCAGCCTGGCCTGACGTCAACATCACAATTGTATTGTGGGAAAGTCCGGAGTCTTCTACCGCCCGTAGCAACCTTCCGATTTGCTCATCCTGTATTGTCGTCGCAGAAGCCTGAGCTCGGGTATCTTCCGGCCGTTCGGCTTCGTTGCTTCTCGTCTGCGTATCGACCCATGCGCCATAAGCCACAACCATTGCGAACGGCTGTTTCGATTTCGCGTGTTGCTGTACTCGTTCGATAGCCAGATCTGTCGAGTGCCTTTGGCTATCTGAATTCCTGATCTGAATTCGATCGGACGTGTGTCGAACAAGAAACTGGTTGCCGTAATTTTGATTAAAATCGCTAGTCGCCCACAAACCATCAAAGCCCAAACGGTACGGCCCCGGCGGACAGTAGTTTTCTTCCCGCAAATCAGGCGGACCGGTGACATTTGCCCACAACTGCCATCTGCCAATATAGTCGCACATATAGCCTTTAGCAGTTAGCAAATATCCCAGAGCATCATGGTTAGGATTCAACTGCAGCGGACCAATGATCAGGCCATGAGTACTGGTGTACTTGCCCGTCCACAAGGTTGCCTGCGTCGCCGCTTGCTCCGGAGTGTTGACGACGTAGTTGTCGAAGCTCATTCCTTCGGCCGCAAGGCTATCGATATTGGGAGTCACCGCTGTTGAATCGCCCGCGTAACCGCACGACGTGTACCGCAACTGATCAGCGATCACCATAATCACATTCGGTCGCTGAGCCTGAGCCTGAGCCTGAGCAACTGACCATGGACAGACGAATAGGCAAAACAAGCAGATGATCGCAAATTTCATATCAACAACTGTTCCTTAACCAAAGTGCGGTATCTGGCCAATTTGCGGTGAGCTCAGCCAATGTTATTTCACGGCCGACAACGCTGGCAGCTTCATGTTTGCCGGCGAGTCGCCTGTGGCTTCTCGAAGAAACGGCGTTCCGTAATTTGTAAAGCCTTCAATGAATCCTCCATGAGAAAGAAAGAACTGCCCGTCTTCGATTCCCATAAATCGGTCCAGCCGATCTTCCTTGCCGGTCACGTCGTGGCTGAATTTTGCGGTTGTCATTTCGTGCCACTTTCCATCGGCCGTCCGAATCCATTGGTTACCGTACAACGCCTTGCGAACAACGTTACCGTTGCGACCGATGAAGTTTTCGCTGAAGCTGTAAAGGCCTCGCATGTAGCCACCTTCCTGGGGAGCTTTCCAGCTGGAAATCAACATCCACTCTTTAGTATCGGAGCGAAAATAGTAGCCCGAGTAAACCGTATGAGTGTTACTGACGGGTTCTGCTGTTACCAGAAACTTCTGTTTTTCCCCCGTCTTCCATGGGAATTTCAGGTGGCTGTGCCCGCCCGTGCCTTCGTTCCCGAAGCCGCCGGTATAAACGCTCTCACCTTTCCCAACCAGTGTCACACGGTTTTCTGAGTCCACGTTTTCGCGATCGACAGCCTCATTCCCGCTGTCCCAAACGCTAAAAATAATGCGTCGTTCGGTCGGGCTGTTGACCTGCATGCCGAAGTATCCTCGATGCCAGCCGCACGCCATGTAGTAAGTCCACAACGGATCTTCGACACCCGTCATCTCACAGTAAAACGCCGACACTTTGGCATCTAATTCAACAGGATAGGACAAGTGCACCGATGCCGCATTGCGACGCGGCTTCAGATTGAAGTGAGCGTCTTTAAGAGCGGGGCCATCCAGCACCAACGCATCGACGTCTCCAATGGGCTGTCCCGCGTCATTTAACGATGCCAGTCTGAACGAAGTATAACCAGCCTTAGCTATGTTGAATTCTCCGAAGTGTGCTGTTACCAATTCTGTGCCATTGCCCTGCACCATTACTGGCTTTGTCTGGTTACCGATCGTCAATTGCAGAACTGATTTCTGACCCTCCGGAAGCGACAGGATCACAGACGCATTTAGTGCACCAGCGTGCTTCAGTTCGCCATACCACAGAATACCGGTCCGTGGATCTGTCCACTTTGAGATGCCCTGCTTTTCCGAAACGCGAACGCCATCTGACTCGGGATCCAGATAGGCAGTCGCTGCGGGAATCTTCAGTTCTGCCGCGTTAAGAAGCGTCGGCAACAGAAACAGAATGGCGGACAAGACGTTCTGCATTGGATACATTCAACGAGATAAGCAGGAGAAAAAACAGGCGGATTTATTGCCGAAGCAGTTTACAGAAACATGAGGATCATGATGGCTCGCGGGAACCTCAAATTGCCGTCCCATCAGCGATCTTCGCTGCTATAGTCAGCGAAATTTACTGTTATCGTAGCTAGTGGCATTGCGAGCTTCACGCTGGTGCGGTCATTATTCTTCGAACCACAAACACAACAAGAATCATGTACAGCAGGCACGCAAAGGCGAGCGGATAAATCAGATACGGAAAGGCAGCCATCAGATTTCCGGCTAGCCAGGCCTGAGCGAAACACAGCGGCGCCATTCCGCAACCGGTTGCCAGCATGATCTTCCAAATTGGCAATCGAGTAAACCCGGCAGCGTAAGACACAATGTCCGACGACGTCAGAGGATTCAGTCGCAGCAGAAATATCAAAACCGATCCGCGTGATTCGATTTCCGATTGAACGCGTTCCAGCTTGCGCGCTTCCGAAAATCGCGTTAGCCAGTTACTGCCCAGCGTTCGAGTCACAGAACACGCGATTCCCGCGCCGATGATGTTGCCAATCAGCGACAAAGTACCTCCGGCCAGCGGTCCAAACACAATTCCTCCAGGAGCATACAGCATCAGCCCAGGTATCGGAGCAACCACTACTTCCACCACCACAAACAACACGTAAACCACAGGCGCCAAAACACCAAACTTCTGGAAGTACTGTTTGAGTCGTTCAACGCGAGTTTCTGCGTCGGCGTCGCCTCCGAACAGATCAAAAATAATTCCGCCGGAGGTCCACGACCATGCTACAACTGAAAACAGCAGCAACAGAATCAGCCAGGGAAGTTGTTTGCGAATAGAAGTCATTCGTTGTTAATCTAAGCGATGTCAATTGTCAGTCTGCTTTCCTGTAGGCTTGCAAACGTCAGCCTCCTCATTTAGCACAATGTGCGAACGGCTGTTACGGCAGCACAAAAACCCAACGAGTAAATCACCTGCCTGTTTCAGAATTCACGCGCTAGCTCGTCGTGCCTGTAAATTACTCACCTTGAACAAATAAGTCGTGTGTGCTGGATGATTCCCACTCAACGTTCGCCCAGCCAAAATACGCAACGATCATCAGTTTTGTAGTCGCGTATCATAAATCGTGCAAATGTTCGGTTCAGGAAGACCTCTGCGTGATTCCAAAAACAATTCCATCATTCACTGCTATATCAATGACGGCGGCCATTATGAAAACCTTCGTCATCTTCGCAATGATTCTATCAACCGTCTCAGCCAAAGACATTGCTGAAGTTACGGCCCCGCCCGCCAAACTGAAGCTGGATCCGTTCTATGCGAAATACATTTCAGCCAATGGGTACCCCATAATAAGTTCAAAGAACGTTAATGACTACGCCCTGAAAGAAGCCGCGTATCTGGTGAACCTGATGCTGGCCAATCGCCCGGACGTTCGCGATGCGATGATCGCCAGCGGCTCGCGAATGATCGTGATGTCGTGCGACGAATATACAACCGAAGTACCCGAACATTCTCACCTGCGGCCGAAGGATTACTGGGACATTCGGGCGCGGGGCCTCGGTGGATCTCGTACAGATCCCGTTTGCTCGTGTGGAGAAGAAAACCTGTTGTGTTATCCGGGTGATCCGTATTCCACAGAGAACATTTTGATACACGAATTCGCTCACAACATTCATCTGCGAGGACTCGCGAACGTCGACCCAACCTTCGATGATCGCCTGAAAATGGCGTACACCGAAGCCATGGGGGCCGGCCTGTGGAAGACAAAATACGCCTCCACCAATAAGAACGAATATTGGGCCGAAGGCGTCCAAAGCTGGTTCAATAACAACCGTCAACCGGACCACGACCACAACCACGTCGACACACGAACCGAACTTAAAGAATACGATCCCGGTCTGGCCGCGTTGTGCGAAGAAGTGTTTGGCGAAACCCAACTCGTTTACACCAAACCTACTACTCGGCTTGTCGATCACATGCGCGGATTCGATCCGACGAAATCACCGACATTTAAATGGCCGGTACGACTTCTCGAAGAACAGCGCAGGATTCGCGAAGAAGCCAAGAACCGACAGTAGCCCCCGGCCATCTACCCGCTGGCGACACAGTCTCCGGGATAAAATCGTTGACAGGCATGCGGTGCCAGCCCGTAAATTCCATGTAATTGCGGGACTCACCTGCTGGCGAAACGCGTTCGCAGAACGATGATTCAGCTGCATTTAATAACGTGAGTGTCCATAGACACGCACCGCCGCCAGGAACATTCCCTAAATCGTTTCCCGAAGGCGTAGGGG
>Ga0075117_1001317_pt1 | contig 15316 bp, 11 predicted proteins | sample AntAceMetag02UKJ_FD_69789 | JGI IMG/M metagenome (GOLD analysis project Ga0075117, IMG submission 69789) | Saline lake microbial communities from Ace Lake, Antarctica - Antarctic Ace Lake Metagenome 02UKJ | ecosystem: Environmental > Aquatic > Non-marine Saline and Alkaline > Saline | place... | reverse complement strand
TCGACGGCGGTGTCAACAGGATGTTAGAGCACCTGAACTCAGGGAGGAACGCTGATTTTGAAAGACTTCAATTTGTCAAGCGAATTTTATTTTATCACGTCTCGCGCGTCTTACTTTGGGGGCATGCTCATTGAAACAGCGGGACTCTGGTTAACCCATGCGTCCGAACTGGCGATCAAGTTCGTCGTGGCTGAGCACGAGAGCCGAGGGTCTGCCGTGGGGGCAGTGGTGGGCATCGTCGATGAGGTGACGTTGTTCAAGCAGGCTCAGAATTTCTTCCTGCGTCAAACGCTGGCCGGCTTTGATGGCGGCTTTGCAGGACATCATCGTAATCAAAGCATCGAGCAAATCCCGACGCGAGGGTTGTTTGGCGTTATCGAGATTATCCGCGATATCACGAACCAGTTGTTCGAGATTGACTTTTTTCAACATCACGGGATAACTGGTGACGAGCAGCGTATTGCCGCCGAACTCTTCGATCCCCAGGCCAAAGCTGTTGAGTACCTCGGCGTGATCCAGCACCAAGGCGGTCTCTTTGGGACTCATTTCAATGGTGAGTGGGACGAGCAACTTCTGCGCTTCTACTGACTGCGCCAAAACCCGTTTGCGAAAATATTCATACATGATCCGTTCGTGCAGGGCATGCTGATCGATAATTGTGAGTGCCCCTTTGATCTCAACCACAATGTAAGAATTCAAAACTTGAATGGGTCTGAGATCGGCGGTGGCGACGTCCGCAAACTGATCTTCCTTGTGCTCACTTTCCGGCATAACCAGATCGGCTGGTTCGGAAGGATTGCTGCGAGACTGTTCGACAATTTTCTGGAAGTGGGAGAGTGGGATGGCGTCTTTACTGGTAAAGGGGGCAGCCAGATCGGGAGTGGATGAAATGGAACGCGGTGCTGAGTTGATTTGGATCGAGGGATTGCCGCCTGCAGCCTGTCCCAGTTGATCTTTGGCCCAGCTGGTTAATTCCATCTGGTTCTGTTTTTGTTGTGAGAGGTCGGGGGCTGTGATGGAATCGGGATCGATGTCCCCTTTTTTACTGAGTGACATCTGCGATTGCAGATCCATGCTGAGAAACTGAGTGCGCAATGTGGAAAGTAATTGACGATAGAGATGCTGGCCGTCACGAAAACGGACTTCTGATTTGGTGGGATGCACATTCACATCGACCATGGACGCGGGCATGTCGAGGTACAAGAATGAAATGGGTTGTCGGCCCACCATGAGCAATCCGCGATAGGCTTCGGTCAACGCATGCTGCAAGGTACGATCTTGAATCCAGCGACCATTCAAAAACAGATATTGCCCTTTGCGTGTCGATTTATTTTCACTGGGATGAGAAACGTAACCCCAGATGCGAACCTCATCGATTTCGGACTCAACCCAGATCAAATGATCGGCAAGTTTTTTGCCATAAAACAGTCGGAGACGATCAATGAGATTATCTGAAGGAGGCAGATCAAAGATGATTTTATTATTGTGCTTCAACACCATGTATAATCGGGGGTGGGCGAGTGCAGCGCGGGTGAACTGTTCGCTGATGTGGGCAAACTCGGTCTTGGTGGTTTTCAGGAACTTCCGCCGTACGGGTGTGTTGGCGAACAGCTGCCTGATTTCGATGGACGTTCCCATCGGACAGCCACAGGGTTGTGGTTTGCCGGCGGTTCCCGTGTTGACTTCGAACTCGAGCCCTTGTGATTTGTCGGCGGTTCTGGTGCGAATGCGAAAATTGCTGACTTCGGAAATTGAAGCCAGGGCTTCGCCTCGGAACCCCATGGTCTTCACGCTGAAGAGATCGTCGGCGGAGGTAATTTTACTGGTGGCATGACTGGAAACAGCGAGTAATAAATCGTCGGGATGAATGCCTTCGCCGTTATCGACAACACGAATGAGATCGGCGCCGCCATTCATGATGTCGACTTCGATTCTGGTAGAGAGTGCATCGACGCTGTTGTCCAGCAGTTCTTTGACGGCACTGGCTGGTCGCTCGATGACTTCACCAGCGGCGATTTTGTTAATCACACTGGTATCGAGTTGATGAATGCGGGAAATCGATTCCACGGAGGCGTTCCGTTCCATTTTCTGATCAGTCCGACTGATGTGTTTTGTAAAGGTCTTGAGGACTATTTTTAACCGGAAATCAATCGAATCGCAATGAAGCCTGTTTATAAAAGTGGACAGACATGCTGCTGTTTCGAGTGTTATTTGCCCCAGCGTTGATGAATCTCATGTTTGATTTCCAGATGATCACAAATTCGCCCGGAAATAAAGTCGACCAGGTCATGAATGGTTTTCGGATTATGATAATAGCCGGGCGAGGCTGGCAAGATGGTCGCACCGGCCTGTGTCAGTTTCACCATATTTTCCAAGGGGATCAAACCGAGTGGTGTTTCGCGGGCCACTAGAATCAGTTTGCGGCGTTCTTTCAGATGCACGTCGGCTGCACGATGAATGAGGTTGGTACAAGCGCCTGACGCAATGCTTCCCAGCGTTCCCATGGAACACGGACAGATGACCATTCCCGCTGTGAGAAATGATCCGCTGGCGATGCCCGACATGAAGTCGTGATAATGATGATAGATTAGTTTGCCTTGCTTGAGATCGGAATCTCCCAAAACAGAACTCAAGGCAAAATCTTCGTTGGAAGTCCCTTTCATCTTGCTGATGACGCTATCTTCGGGCAGGCTGTCCGGATGCGGGAGAAGCTGGCTGGGATCGAAGTTATCTAAATCGATGTTCAATCCGAGTTCCTGTCTTAGAACATAAGTCGCAGCCGAGCTGATTGTGAGATGCACGGTGCGGCCGGATGCGATGAGAACTTCGATTAAGCGTACGGCATAAATGGCACCACTGGCGCCTGTGATGGCAACAACAACATTTGACATGAGGGCATCCCTCGCATTCTTTTCTGAGCTTATTCTGAAACCGTTGATTGGTTACTTTGTGCTTCGGCCGGTTTCACTGTTGATTCTTTTGGCGGTGATTCTATTGGTGGCTTCACACCGGCATATAACGTGGCAATTCCAAATGTAAGTGGATACCAGCGGGTTCCCGTCAATCCGCATTCATCCATGATCGTGGCAAGTTCCTTACCATTCGGAAATTCCGAGACTGAGTCCGGCAGATAGTTATAGGCAGACTGTTTGTTCCTGGCCAGTAATTGTCCAATTTTAGGGAGAATATGTCGAAAATAAAATTGGTAACAGGCTCGAAACAGGGGATTGGTTGGCATGGAGAATTCCAGCACCGCGACCTGACCGCCGGGCTGACAGACGCGGATCATCTCTTTCAGACCCTGGCGGGTATCGGCGACGTTTCTGAGTCCGAAGGCAACGGAGACAATTTGGAACTGATTATCGGCGAACGGAAGTTCCTGCGTATCTGCTTCGAGAAAGCTCAGATGTTCGTTGGAATTTTTCAGGACAGCCAGCTTTAACATTTCATGTGTAAAGTCGGCACCGACGACTTGAGTTTTTCCGCCGGCTTTATTGAGATACGAAATTGCCAGATCGCCGGTGCCGGTGCAGACATCGAGAATGGGTGCCGTGCCCGTGGGTTGAACTTTCCTTACGGTGCGCCAGCGCCAGTAATAATCGACGCCGCCTGAAAGGAAATGATTCATAAAATCATAGCGGGGCGCAATTTCGCCAAACATCTGCTGCACTCGAGAGCCGGTTTTATCTACGTTCATATTATTAGTATCTGTTCAAGTTCTTTCAGGAAAGGCCAAATTCATCAAGACGGCTTTGCAGTCTTTGCTGGATTTCTGTGGGCATTGTTAAGGCTGTGGGCCATTCGCGTGGATGTCCTTCAGCGCTGGACTTGCGTGTTGCATCTAACCCCAGTTTGTGGCCGATGCCCTGCACTGTCGCGCTGTGATCATATACATCTCCAGGGCCTTCCGACAAAATCAGATCTCGGCCGGGGTTCATATTCGTACTGACACGGTACCAGACATCCTGCTCATCGTGTACATTCGCGTCGTCGTCCACGACCACAATCATCTTCAGCGATAACAGGCTATGCAAACTCCACAATGCATTCACGACTCTGCGCGCCTGCTGTGGATACGCTTTCTGAATACTGACAAACATGAGAAAGCGTCCTGCTCCTGCGGGAGGAAAATGGACGTCGACGATTTCGGGAATCATTAATTTCAGGAGCGGTAGAAAAATACGCTCAGTCGCGCGCGAAAACACGCCTTCTTCTGCAGGCGGTGCAGCGGGAATCATCGCCGGCCAGATGGGATTGGCACGCTGCGTGACGGCTGAGAGATGTAGCGGCAAGACTGTTTCTGCAGTGCTGTAAAAACCTGTCGGGTTTGCCACCGGACCGACTTCCAGCGGTTCTGCCGTTGTATCAATGAAGCCTTCCATCACAATTTCTGCCTGAGCGGGGACGTCAATTTCAATCGTACGCGCTCTGACGAGTTCTAAAGCACGATTGCGAAGAAAACCACTGAAGGCGTAGGGATCGGTGGGTGCAGGCAGTGGTGCGTGGGCGGAATACAATTCCACAGGATCGCCTCCAATCACAATCGCAACGGGCATCTGTTGTGCGCGCGCCTGATACTTCTGTAGCAGCTGGTAGCCGGCATCATGTTGACTCCAGCGAATCGCCAGTTGTTGATCGGAAATTACCTGAATCGGGCGGGCGTTGATGAATCGGGCATTGGTTTCCGGATCAAAGGTGACAATCTGAGCGGCTGTGATGGTGGGGAATGCTTCGTCGGGCCAACATTTTAAAAGTGGAAATTCTTTGAGATTTACATCGCGTCCCAATTTGACGACCTGTTGACAAGTGGCTGTTTTGACGATGCGTGGTTTGATATTGAGCAGCTGTGAGAATTGCGGAACCATCCGCAGAGAATCAAGCCAGCCTTCCGGCAAATCGGGAGATAACAGACCTGCGACACGGTCGGCAATGGCGTCGAGAGAATCTGTGCGTAAGATCTGGAGTAATCGAGGCAGACTACCATACAGGTTCGTTAAGACGGGTATTTTGTGTCCGACTACGTTATCGAAGAAGAGCGCGGGAGCGTTTTCGTCCTGATTTGATTTGATCACATGTTCGGTGATCGCGGTAATTTCGAGTTCTGACTCTACGGGAGCTGAAATACGGACTAATTGCCCCGTTTCTTCAAAGTCAGCTACAAAATCGGCCAGTTGGTCCGCATTCATCATTATGTTGTTATTCATAGAAATTCGGGAACGCTTTGTTTACAGTCTGGAATCATAACCGATTCCGAACTGTCAACAAATGATCGCAGCTGCGAACCTCTCAGATTAATGAGATCCCAGATCAGCCTGCACCATTGAAGCACTGGACTAAGAAACCATGCTGCAACGTTTTCTATTATTCTGGCTGATTCTGCTCTCAGCATTGGCAGTTTTTTGGGATCGAATCATTCCCGGCGATTTTCATCCCTTTCATGCATCACAGCCTTACCTGCCTTATTTATTCACGGTGACCATGCTGGTGATTGGCGCGTTACTGCCGGCGCATGAAGTACGCGAAGTCTTCCGACGCTGGCACACGGTTCTTAGTGGCACATTTGTGCAATATACGATTATGCCGGGGCTGGCGTTCTTGATGAGCCTGTTCTTTCTGGATCAACCGGAATTACGTGTGGGAATCATTTTGGTAGGTTGCGTTCCCGGTGCGATGGCTTCCAATGTGTTGACTTTGGCAGCACGCGGTAATGTGAGTTATTCGGTCTGTCTGACCACGTCGGCCACCTTGCTCTCACCTCTGATTGTTCCGCTTTTTCTGTATCTGGCCGTTTCCGGGACTGATATTGATGCGATCGCACTTGCCAAAAACAGCTTCGTGAAATTACTCACCCAGGTAGTTCTGCCGGTGATTCTGGGACATCTGCTTTCGCGGATCCATCATGGGTTCAGCCGATTGATGCAGGTTTTTGGGCCCACATTCGCAAATCTCTCTATACTGTGGATCATTGCCACCATTGTCAGTCTGAATGAAGAACGCCTGCAGAAAGTTTTTCTATCGCTGGCTGCGGCGCTGCTGGTGATTAATCTGCTTGGATATCTATGCGGATATCTGGCGGGTGGCGTGATTCCAATCGATGAACCCATGCGAAGGGCACTGACGTTGGAAGTGGGAATGCAGAATGCGGGTTTGGGAGCGGTGCTGGCAGGCCAATTATTTCCGGGTCAAGAAATTATCGCTTTGCCGCCAGCGTTATATATGTTTGGTTGCATGCTGACAGGCACGATTCTGGCACAGATCTGGGGACGCAAAAAGGAGTATCGGATACCAACAGATGAATGCGAATGAGCGAGCGTGTGCCCGACTGTCTAAGTTTCTTCCAGACGTGCTTTGAGCTCGTCACGTTCTTTTTTCGTGACATCAAGATCGAACATGAGGTATTTCACATCCAGGCGTAATTGAGCCAGGGCTTCCTGGATCAATCCCAGAATACGTCTACGACGTTTCACTGACTCCACGACTCGAGAATAAGATACTTCTAACAGCATCTGTTGTTCTCTTGGGAGTTCAGAGATTTTCTTGCCAAGATCGATCACTTCACGTGGCAAACTGGCACTATCTGATTCGTCGGTAAGTCGAGTATTCATTTTGATTTATTTCTCAGTTTGTGCTTGTACTCTCATAAAAATCCACAATCTGCATGGAAAACTTAAAACACTAATAGAACAGATTTTGTGCCATTTATGAACATTTAATAACGTATTTCCCATAAGTGGCTACTATTAAGGGACTTCAGGAATATTGTTATCTGGATCATCCTTTGAGTAGTTTCGCAAAAATGGAAGGCTTCGTATTGGCTAAGATTGCAATTTCTTCTAAAATCCCCGGACTTTGAAGCCATTTTTAGGCAATCAGATGGTTGGTTGCTTAAAAACAACACGTCTGTTGATCAACTGAAACGAAACCGGTCAGCGAGCTACATTTCGTAAAGAATGCTGAACGAGGGCCGGTTTATAGAAGCTGGGAAATATATTCAGCCCGTATTTGTTAATAACTAATTGAGCTTAGACACGCTTTATGCTGAAAATCAGTTTAGCTTGTTCTGTTCAATCTCGTTTTCTAACCCAGGATGGGTCTGAGTTTGGGCATTGATGCCGCAGAAAATCTGTAAAATAATTCAAGGACGAAGTGCTCTCTTCGTAGTTCTGATATTGGGACTACTAGGACCATCTCTGCTGCGCGCCGAGACTTTTCAAGCTCATTTCGATGATACTTCCAAGGTCAGTTGGCAGGTTCGCATTGATTCCTCTCAGGCCCAAAAAAAATGGCACGTACGGAATACAACAGTCCCGCATAAAGGTGCTGCCTGCGAACATTTACAAATCGTAACGGGGAACCTGGGATCGCTGATTGAACTTTCGCACCAATTGCCATCCAGCCGCATCATTAATGAATTGACTGCTTCTCTCTGGGTAAAATCCAATCGACGAGGAACCCGTATCGGGCTGGAGGCAGTACTGCCTCATCAAGTCGATCCGGAAACAGGATCGATGGCGCGCATCTATTTGATCGGTGATACGTATTCTGAAGAAGGAAAATGGCAGCAATTACGCTGTGTGACAACAGATACACTGGTTAATCAATCACTGGGTCTGTTACGCGGACGCAGTAAACTGCGCAAGGTGGATTCTCGTGATATGTACGTCGAGCGGGTACTGATCGTAACTCGCTCTTCGTCAGATAAGATAGAGTTTTTACTTGATGAACTGGAACTCTCACCCATTGTTCGCCCGCGACAGACGGTAATGGAATCAGCGGCTGCGTTCCATAAACAAAATTCGAAACCCATCGTCGAATTTCTAATCGATCGAATACAGCTACAGGGTCAACCGATGTTTCCCCGAATGTCACGCTTTCATGGTGAGAGTCTGGTAGAACTCAAACGGTCTGGCATGAATGTCGTCTGGGCGCCCCGGTTTGATGATTATGAATTTCTTTCGAAGCTGCGTAGTCAGGGGCTTTGGGCCATGGCAACTCCCCCACGTCCTCAGGATCAGGATGGTACTTTTCTCCCTTCTCGGGATGCGACTCTGATACCCTTTAACGAAAAAACTGCGCCGATCATTTTCTGGAATCTGGGCACACGTATTCCTGGAAACCAACGGGATGAGATTCGCAGCCGAGTGGGTCAGATCCAAAGCGCAGACCAACAATTCAAACGTCCGATCATGGCAGATGTTCTCGGTAAAGAGCGACAAATCGCCCGCGAAGTCTCGATGATTGGCTCCAGCCCTCATATCCTTAACAGTGATATCAGTTTACTAAATTATCGCAATACACTGATTGAGAAAACCCGCACTGCCCCAGGTCGTTTTCTCTGGACCTGGATTCAGACCGAACCCACTCTGGCAAATGCACGCTGGAGAAAATCGTCCAATAAAACTCCCATTGTGATTGAACCTGAACAAATTCGCTTGCAGACCTATGCAACACTCTCAGCAGGTTGTCGCGGTCTCGGATTTTGGACAACAACCCGACTTGACGACACCACTGCTCCAGGTGCATTGGAAAGAAAACTGGCCATTCGTCAGCTGAATATGGAAATTGACCTCATCGAACACTGGCTGGCGACAGGGTCTGTCATTTCACATGTCCCTTTTTCTTTAAAACAACGCGAAACGCCTCGTATCAAACAGTTGGGAGCAGACTTTAAAAATACAGCCGCTGAGCGTTTCTTGCGCGATGAGCGTCTGGCAGAACGGGACATACAAATTCGGCGAGAAAAAGAAGCTGCTGCGGAAATGCAGGCGGCGATCATTCATTCTGAATATGGGACCTTAATTCTACCGGTCTGGTATCGAAATGATTCTCAATTCGTTCCCGGGCAGATGGCTGGCAATGATGCCACGATCGTCATTCCAGGTGGTAATGTCTCTGCCTCAGTTTGGGAATTGAGTACGACACAAATTAAAAATTTGACTCGCAAACGAGTGAATGGCGGCGTGCAAATCACAATTCCAAAATTCGACATGACATCGATTATCATCATGACATCCGACCACGGATTGATTGAAAACCTGCGAAAAAAAGTGGCCACACTAAGTAAACCTTCTGCAGAAACCTGCGTGCAGTTGTGTCGTGCCAAACTAGAACGCTGCCAAAAAATAAATGCCGAGCTGGCCGATCTGGGTGTCAGCCAAATCGCACAAATGGATGGTCCAGCGATTCTAAACCGGGCTCAGCAGTTAGCAGGTCAGGCAGAGACGGCGCTGACAAACAATGATTATCATGCATCACGTATTCATGCCCGTGATTCCATGCAGATGCTTCGTATTCTGCAACGGAGCCAATGGAGTGAAGCCACACGAACGCTCTCCTCAGCGATGGCAAGCCCTTACGCGATTTCCTATAGCACCCTACCCGACCATTGGCGAATGATTGAACAAATTGGGCGCAGTGCAAAAAATATCCAATCCAATCTTCTGCGATCTGGTGATTTTGAAGACATCGATACGATGATGACCGAGGGATGGTTACACGACCCTAATGCCATCAATGGAACAGAAGCCATCGCCGAACTGTATCCCGGAGACAAAAAGTCTGGCAACTTCAGTCTGCGGCTATTCGCGGCTCCTTTGAACCGGAATCGGATACCAGTGCATATCGAAGGTCCTTTGGTGATAATGACAACACCTCCGCTGGCTGTGCGCAGTGATCAAATCGTTCATATTACCGGGTGGGTCAAAGTCTCAACTTCTATTACCGGTAATCAGCAGGGAGCAACTTTGCAGGATAGCATTATGGGGCCGGGGGGAGCGCTACATTGGAGTGCAAAGGGTGAATGGCAAAAAATTGATCTCATCCGTGAAGTTCCCCAAAGCGAGAATTTGGTTCTCACGATATCACTCAATGGCATGGGCTCGATCCTGTTTGACGATTTGCGAGTGATTGCCTATACACCTGAGCCGAAAATTTACCAACAGACAAATGGCCTGGAAACACCTTCCGCTACGAAATCACCCGGCGATTCATCTGGGCTCAATCTGCTGAAAAAGCTACCATAACGGACACTGCTACCCTTTAAAAAAGGGGCTGGCAAACGGCTTAAAGCACTTAGCTTCATGAAACATTCATTGACGTCGATTCGTTCTACACTTGAATGACAGAGCGAAACTTGATAATAAATTGTATAGCAACAGAGTACATAGCTGTCTCGAATGCCCGAATACTCTGTCGAAAAAGTTCTTGAATAGCCGGAATACTAAAATCGTTCTCTCTTTCACACGGTTCCGTGCTGACCGCTTCTGTGATGAACGCAATAATTCTAGTTCGTCCGAGAGTCGGCAGTGGTCAGTTCAAACGACTGTTGTCAATTTGGCTTCAAGTATTCAGAACTAACTTTATTTTTAACCACTTAGAATTGAACAGGAAAAACCAATGCCAATTGCAACCCCAGCTCAATACGCAGCGATGCTGGATGCCGCTCAGGATGGAAACTATGCTTATCCTGCAATGAACGTAACCTCTTTGACAACAATCAATGGGGCTCTTAAAGCATTTGCAGATAAAAAATCGGACGGAATCATTCAGGTTTCCACAGGTGGCGGAGAGTTTGCCTCTGGATTGGATCAGAAAGATGCTGTTCTGGGTGCGATCGTTTTGGCTGAAGCAACCCACCGATTGGCAGAGCGTTATGACGTTCTAATCGCGCTCCATACCGATCATTGTCAACCAGGTAAAGTAGATCCGTTTTTGAAGCCCCTGATTGCCGAAACAGCACGACGACGTGAAGCTGGTCTACCTAACCTGTTCCAGTCTCATATGCTGGATGCTTCCGAGTTGCCTTTAAAAGAGAATCTTGAATTATCTGTTGAGCTTTTGAAATTATGTGCTGCTAACGAAATTATTTTGGAAGTAGAAGCAGGTGTTGTCGGCGGCGAAGAAGACGGAGTTGATAACTCTGACCAACCCGCTGAAAAACTATATACGTCCCCAGAGGACATGGTCGCTGTCTATGAATCGCTAAATGGTCTGGGTCGCTACATGTTTGCAGCCACCTTTGGAAACGTGCATGGCAGTTACAAACCAGGAGCCGTTAAACTCCGACCAGAAATTCTAAAAGAAGGTCAGGAAGCTGTGATCGCCAAATATGGTAAGGATGCAGCATTCGATCTGGTATTTCATGGTGGCTCTGGTACTCCCGAAAATCAACTTCGTGAGACACTGGAATACGGCGTTGTGAAAATGAATATCGACACGGATACTCAATATGCTTTCACTCGCCCGGTCGTTGATCATATGATGAAAAACTACGATGGCGTCTTAAAAATCGATGGAGAAGTCGGCGTGAAAAAGGTCTATGATCCGCGCAGCTATCTCAAAGCTGGAGAAATGGGAGTTGTCAACCGCATGAGCCAGGCTTGTGATGATCTCTACTCCACCGGAAAAACGATTTTTGGCAAAGTTTAACGCTGCCACAAATATTCGAACATTAAAAAAGCGGGCTGTTTCTAATAAAAAACAGCCCGCTTTTATTTATGCTCCAGCCACTATTTTGAACGAACGACATCCATCTTCGACATATTGGATAAACGCACAACCAGAATCTTTTGAACGTTAGATTTTGCCCCTTTCCCACGGAAGAAAAGACGTCCAGCTGAATCTGGCGACAGTTCGTCTGTCGCGGTAATCACAGTCATCTCTCCCACGTTGAGTGTGACCTCAAATTTTTGATTATAAAGGGGTGTTGTATTCTGCCGATTCTCAAATTTCCAGCCAATATTCGTTGGTGTGCGCCGCAATTGCTGTGCACCATAATGTATTTCAGGAGTAAATTCCAAACGCGCCCAGCCATCCTGAACTTTATGTGCTTTGACTCGCATCACACACTGGGCCTGTTCAAAATCTTTGATTTCTAACTGCTGTTCTTCGTCATCGTTGAATAGTTCCAACTTAAATTTCTCATAAAAACCACTGGTTTTAATATCAGTAGGCACTCCGGATCGCAACATCAATCGCCTTCCCGAAAGCAGCAGAGATTCATCCTCTTTGTTGACCCCACCCAGATGTGACTTCAGACCAAGCAACGTTTGTAAAGCCATTGGGGGAACAGAGCTGACATGTCCAACGCGAAATCCATTCAGTTTCAGGTTTTCCTGATCCATCAGTTCAATCGCACCGACTTCATCAATCTCGTCCCAAAGTGTTGAACCGAGTAGCGGATCAGTGATCGGTCGTTCGATAAAGACAATTTCGACCTGCATGGCATCCGGTGAAACCGGAATTGATGGAAGCTTTTGGGCAGTTCGCTTTTCTACATATCTCCCTAAGCCTAAGACAGTTCCCTCTTCCATGAGCGCGCAGCCAGTGATTTTGACAACGAGAAGCGCCAGTGCCAAAACCAGAAACAATGATCTGTATTGAGTGAACTTCATGACTAATTTGAGATGAGAGAGTAGAATCGAATGAGATGCGAAATCTCTTCGCAATTGAGAAGGGACGCGGAGTCTAGCGGTTATCAAGATTTGTGTCAATTAAGAATTGAATGCCCTCTCTTTACTCGTATTCTTGCTAAGCATTGTGACAGAACCACTTTCAAACATTGGCTCATATTGCCAAGTATTCCCAGTCCAGCTATGATCTGCGTGCATTGATAAAGAGACACAAAACACATATTCAAAAGAACAGACTTCGTTTTTCTGTTGGATAAATATCCCATCAATACTGTGATCAAAACTCATGGCACCAGCTCCCTCACCTGAAAGTGTACCAGATTTGCGAATCGGATCTGGGCAGGACTGCCATCGGCTTGAAGCCAACTATCGTCTGGTCCTGGGAGGGATTCCCATTGAATTTGAAATGGGACTCGTGGGACACAGTGACGCAGACGTTTTGCTACACGCAATTACCGATGCGATATTGGGAGCAGCAGGCCTGGGTGATATTGGAGAGATGTTTCCCAATACGGAAGAACGCTGGAAAGATGCCGATTCACGAATTTTACTGGAAGCCGCTTATCAGGAAGTGCAGAAGTCCGGTTGGCAAATTGTAAACCTGGATTGCACTATTTCGGCAGAACGTCCTAAACTAGCGGGCTACAAGCCATTAATTCGAAAATCGGTAGCCAGTATACTTAATCTGAAAGAACAGCAAGTAAACATCAAAGCGAAAACGGGAGAACGCGTCGGCCCGGTAGGCAGACAGGAGGCGATGACGGCAGATGCCGTTGTTCTGCTGACACAATTGATGCCTACTTCAACATAAAACCAATTCTGCATCTAACTAGTCTTAACTGAGAACAGAAAGTAATTCAGGTATCCGGGACAATGACACTAAGAATTTACAATACTCTGAGTCGTAAAAAAGAAGATTTCCAAACGATCGAACCGGGAAAAGTGGGGATCTATTTGTGTGGCCCCACCGTTTATAAGCATGCCCACATAGGCCATATGGTGGGCCCGGTGATTATCGATACGATTGCTCGTTACCTCAAATATAACGGCTACGAGGTTAAATTTGTCAACAACATCACAGACATAGACGACAAACTCATCAACAAAGCAGCCGAACTAAATACCACGGTTGAAAAACTGGCTGTCGAGATGACTCAAGATTACTTCGATAATCTGGATACGATGGGCGTCGATACCATCACCGACTTTCCCAAAGCTACCGACTACATTCAGGAAATGCAGAATATGATTCAATCCCTGATCGAAACAGGGCATGCATATCCTCTCGACGGAGACGTCTACTTCTCGGCAGAATCTGACAAAAATTATGGCTGCCTCAGTGGTCGTAAAATTGAAGAGATGATTGCCGGGACACGCGTAGAAGCCAATGATAAAAAGAAAAATCCTGCGGACTTTGCACTCTGGAAAAAGTCACGCCCGGGAGAACCTGCGTGGGATAGTCCCTGGGGTCCAGGTCGTCCGGGTTGGCACATTGAATGCTCTGCCATGAGCCAAAAGCTGCTCGGTGATTCATTTGACATCCACGGCGGTGGCTTAGATTTGATGTTTCCCCACCATGAAAATGAACGTGCTCAGTCTGAATGCTGCACGGGAAAATCATACGTCCGCTATTGGGTTCACAATGGCTTAATGCAGGCCAGTGATGCACCTGGAAAAGTGGGAGGTCAACATGACCGCTCGGGCGATGTCGTCGTAGATCAGGAGGCACAGGAAGCCAATAAGCTTGCTGGCTCGAAAGGTGCTGCCTCGGTCAAGGAGCTATTCGCCATTCACCCACCAGAAATTGTCCGTCTGTTTCTGCTTTCCACACACTATCGAAGCCCTATCGCATTTAGTAATGAGAATATTCAAGAAGCCGAGAAAGGTCTTGAAGGGTTTTATCGGTTCTTTGAAACCTTCGAGCGAATTACCGGCACCAGCTTTTATGATCTTCCTACCTCTGAGAAACGAGAAGACTCGGTTCATCTGGAAGGTGTTCCTGCAGAATACTTCCAGCAGCTCTCAGAATTGCGCCAACGCTTCCTGGAAGCCATGGACGATGATTTCAATACAGGTGGAGCAATAGGGAATCTGTTTGAACTGAGGTCAACACTCAATGCCTTAATTCATGCTCAAAATCTGGATGGCGAAGGAAAATCAGATTTGGCGTTAGTTGATGCCTTGAAAAAAGGTGCGTGTTTACTGAAAGAATTATCAAACCTGTTAGGTGTATTTCGCAAACCGTGCGAGAAAGCACAGGTAGTCGATGGTGGATTAGTCAATCAGTTGATGGAACTAGTCTTGGAAATTCGCAAAGATGCCCGTGAGAGTAAGAACTGGGACATCGCCGATAAAATTCGCGATGCATTGGCTGCCTGCGAGATTACAGTTGAAGATCGTCCGGAGGGCAGCTTGTGGCGTCGTGGTTAAAATACTTGTTGGTAGATCAAATGATTGATCGATTGAGCCGAGCATGAATCCAAACACAGCAGGGGACGACGAATTAACGCTGCCCACTCGTTTTTTAGGAATCGATCCCGGGCTCAACCGCACGGGGTATGCAATACTGGAGCATTCAGTGAAATGCCCAGTTCTCTGTGAAGGGGGCATCATCCGCTCGAATAAAGATTCGAACCTGGCTGCCCGCGTACATGAAATTGGATCAGGAATTCGTGAAGTGATTGAGGAATACCATCCGCATGTCATGGTAATCGAGCAGGTTTTCACAACTCCAAAGTTTCCCAAAAGTTCCATCATCATGGCTCATGCACGCGGCGCAATCTTATATGCCGCTCATGATGCAGGAATACCCGTTGTGCATTACACACCAACTCAAATTAAAAAGCTAATTACAGGCAGTGGTCGCGCATCAAAAGAACAGATACAGCACGCCATCAAAACAGAAC
>Ga0075117_1001316_pt1 | contig 15319 bp, 17 predicted proteins | sample AntAceMetag02UKJ_FD_69789 | JGI IMG/M metagenome (GOLD analysis project Ga0075117, IMG submission 69789) | Saline lake microbial communities from Ace Lake, Antarctica - Antarctic Ace Lake Metagenome 02UKJ | ecosystem: Environmental > Aquatic > Non-marine Saline and Alkaline > Saline | place... | reverse complement strand
ATAATGGTAAATATGCGTACCATTATGGTAATATGTATCATCAATCGGTATATATCATGGTTTGCTAATATTACTAAATTCTTTGAAAAATTGATTAAATGTATATCGGACAATAATATTTAAATAAATTATACCTAAGTAGTATATAAAATGAAGTTTTGCGAAAAGTGTGATAACATGTACTACATCGGGATTAATAAAACTAATCCGAACGAGTTGACGTATTATTGCCGTAATTGTAAACATATTGATGAAACTATTACTCAAGAAGGTATATGTGTAACAAACACCCAATTCAAAAAAGGAACTCATGAATTCAATCATTTATTCAATGAGTATACTAAAATGGACCCAACACTTCCTCGTTTATATAATATACAATGTCCGAATGATGAATGTAAAACCGAACATGGAGTAATATATCTTCGGTATGATAATGATAATTTGAAATATTTGTATATATGTGTGGATTGTGATACAAAATGGAAAACTGACGAACGTAAATAAGTTATGTATTATTACATAAAATTGAAAATCAAGTTAATAATTAACTATTTAGAAAAATTACATTATCTAATAATATAATAACTAATAACGACTATGGATGTTGATGAGTATGTACTGAGTGAAAACGAAGATAATGTACCCAGTGACATTGAAGACAATGATGACATGTCAGTAGAACCAACTAAACCAGTTAAAGCTATTCCGGTACAAATAGATGATATTGGGGATGTAGATGTAGATGTAGATGTAGATGATGATGATGATGATGATGATGATGATGATGAAAGTATAATAGATTCAGATATAGACGAATATGGTGAAGAAGGTATTTTAGAACATGATGAAAATACCAACATAGTTGGTGGTTCGTCCAAATTTGCGATGGATACATCAGATGATTCAGATGAGGATTCAGATGAGGATAATTTACAAAAGTTTAACGATACTGATAAAAACGATATTATTACAAAATTTCATCCAGAACTAAATAACCATAATTATGATGAAATACAAACAATGACAAAGGTTGTTCGTAACACCACTGGTACAATTGTAGACCCATTACATAAAACTTTACCATTTATTACAAAATATGAAACCGCAAGAATTTTGGGGGAACGCGCAAAACAACTTAACGCAGGAGCGCAACCATTTGTAGAAGTTGATGATAATGTGATAGATGGATATTTAATTGCTTTAAAAGAATTCGAAGAAAAGAAAATTCCATTCATTATCAAGCGTCCTTTACCAAATGGTGGATGTGAGTATTGGAAAGTATCAGATTTGGTGATCTTGGTATAAATTTGTTACAAAAGAAAAAATATAATACAATAATTATTTTTTCTTTTTGCGTAAAAGTAATATAGAAAAAGACATATAGTTAATGTAATGTCACAAAATACTAAACGAACTATACATTGTTCGTTTTGTGACGACGAAGGACATACAATAAGTCATTGTCAAGACCCCCGAATTGATATTGTAGTTAGAGATTTTGATGAATCTATCGCATTAGACATGAAATGTAACTTGAAACGAAAATATACCAAGCATATTTTGAATTCTACGTACAACATTGCGGATATTAGAATATTAGGTTATCAGAAAGGATTAACCATGAATAAAACATCAAAAGACGAATTTATGAATGAAATATTAGATGAATATTACGATATACAAAATAGCAAGTATGATGAAATTTTGGATAGATTCAATGAAACTGAATTATTCGATTTCGCAAAAGATATTTCTAAGAGTTCAAAACAATGGAACTCACGTAAGTTATCTCTACCAAAAGTAAAAGAACTGTTAGGTATTAATACACATGAAACGAAACCTACCAAATATAAAACTATATCGTCATTAGAGACTCATGATGATTCCAGCGATGACAATGAAGAAATCAATGATTATTATAATTTTCAATATTTTTTACTACCGTTGGCGGATGACAATGCCCTTAATGAAATATCTCCTGAATTAAAAAAAGGATTCGAGTCTGTGTATTTTTTATCGATTGGCGCAATTGCTTTAAATTTATATATTGTCTATACAACCTGGTGAATAGATTATGATTATGATTTCCAATTCTTACCACAATCTAAACATGTCACAAAAATAGTTGCCGGTTCATCCGCACTTCGTGTTTGCAATTCATAATAAGTACATCTCTTAGACTTACACTTCTTACATGTAAACATATCAGTAGATGCTTGAATATGGTTTGTGTATTTGTTAGCGTCACGCATAACTTTTTGTTCTATCAAATTACTCCATTGTAAAGGATTCATTTCTTGGTGAGTCATAGACGCAATATTGATTGGACTAACCTCGCCATTTTTAATTTGTTTTAAAAATGATGGATTCTTCAAATTCATATAAATACTTCGTAATCTATCTAAATAGATTTGTACGAAACGCGGATTTTCCCATTTTTTTATGATTTTCTTACTTGTTGCTTCCTTCAAAGAATAATTAAATATCCCTCGTTCTACATTTACACATAGTGTATCATCATCTACTATCGTATTTAGTTTATTTGAAATGTTATTACGGAATTCAGTAGGATTAGCAATATTACGCATTGTGTAAATAATATAATAGTTATAGTATTTACTGTTTAAATAATTTCAATTTTTCTGATATTATAGGTATTCTTCTTCTTCTAATTCATTCGTACATTCACTATCTTCAGTATCAGATATATTAAAAACAGTAGGAGCCTTACTACGACGCGGAGTTTTGGGTGGAACAGTTCGCCTTTTTGATTTTGGAATAGAAATTTCACTCTCATCACTTTCACCATCATCAACAATGAAGTCATCTTTGACATATCCACTTTTTGTTTTTGGTAAATTTTCATCTTTGTCTTCGCTTTCCTCTGAGTCTTCATCTCCAATATCTTCAAACCCACCATATAAATGGTCGTATATACGGTTCCATTCACCCGAAGACAAATTCTTAGGGGTATTATCTACCTTATTCACCAAAACACAACTTCCAAAAAACAACTCATTGTCTATTGGGGGTGGAAACTCATATTTGTTTTCTTGATTCGCTCTACCAACTAATTTACCATATATGTGAATATTATAACTTGTACTATTTATTTTTACATTTTTCCACACAGAATGTAGTTTAAAATCGGTTGGTGATTTAAATCCACACTTTTTATAGAGTTCATCTTCATTGAAATTTTTTATCTTTAATTCTTTAACATTTCCTCCTTTTTCAATAATAACAATAGATACTGACGTCATAATATAGTATATATAGAAATACATTCTATATGATTTACAACAAAATATTATTTGTTTGTCGTAAAAATATATAAAACTTTTTATTGTATTTGTGTATACCAATAATATGTTTTCAAATCCTTTGATATCATTTTTAATAAAAATCATTCTATTTGTCGCTATTATTTATGTATTACAATGTGGATTTGAATATTTAAAGACGACATATACAAAGCCAAAAGTCAAAGATTTAGTAAACACACAAATCCAAAAATATAAGGAAATAGTAGCTGAATTGAAAAATCCAGTTGAAAGGGAATGTGTAGAAGTTAAAGATGAAAATACTGAAATATTCAATGAACGTGTAAATGTAAATGACATGCATAATGAACTCTTATCGTTTATGAATTCCCAAACGCAGCAATATACAACTGAATCATAACTATATTTGCAAATCTATATAAAAATAATTCTACATACACTACAATGTCAGAATTAAACACCGCACAGATAAACAGTTTATCTGATAGATTTCCTGAATTTGAACTTTCATATGAAACTATTTCACATACGAAAGTTTCACCCGCATATAATGTAGTGTCTGCTATACCTGTAGGTAAAAAGGTATTCTTATGGTTTACCTATAATAAAGATAAAGATGTGTGTTATATGTTTGAATTAAACCGAGACAAACGTATTACTAAGGGAAGACAACTAAATTTAGAATTTGATATGAGGTTAGCATTGGGTACTGTATTATACGCGTCGTGTGTTGTTAATGAACTGAATAAATTAAAAGCTATTGTAGTTGATGATATTTTATATTATAAAGGGATATTACTTAATAATACTCCTATGATACAAAAATTATCCATGTTAAATAAGACTTTTAATGCTATTACACAACAAGACATACATTATCCTATATATAGTTGTGTTTTCTGGGAAGTTTGTATTGATGAGAATGCGATAGAATATCCTAATACAATTTCCAGTGATATTTTTCAAACCATACCCTATAATATTCATCATATTCAATATAGATGTACTCAAGAAAAACGTCCTTTTGTCAATATTTTTATTCATAAAAAGTTAAATGTAGTGAATTTACCGTCAACAAAACGTCAATCAGTTGACCCCTTATATAATATAGATTTAACGCCATTTAGAATGTCACCCCACAAATCACAATATCGTTATCCTGCTGTATTTCAGGTAATGGCAGATATTCAATTTGATATATATCATATTTTTGCTTATGGACGAAATAATCAACGTGTATATTACAATGTCGCGTATATACCTGATTATAAAACAAGTATATTCATGAATTCATTATTCAGAAAAATACGTGAAAATGACAATTTGGATTATATTGAAGAAAGTGAGGATGAAGATGAATTCCAGAATATAGATGAAGATAAATACGTAGATGTCAATAAAGTTTTATATATGGAATGTAACTTTCATACAAAATTTAAAAAATGGGTACCTAACCGTGTTGTTAGTCGCAGAGAACAAATTATACATGTAAGTCAACTTTAATTTTTCAGTTTACGTGATATTCGTTCATCATACATTTTTTGTAATCGTTGTCTATGTTCTAATACTTTTTGGTGGGTTTCCTTGTTTTGTTTATCATCAGCTTCGCTAACATATTGTTTATTTTCTTTGTTTTTAAAGTATACTTCTCGTTTTTTCAATTCTATTTCTTTACTTCGTTTTATCTCCTCTTTTTTTTGTTTACATTCTTCTTTGCGCTCAATGTCCTTGTTTTTATAATACAATTCACGATTTTCCATCTCTGTTTCTTTACTTCGTTTTATTTCTTCTTTTTTTTGTTTCCATTCTTCTTTGTTCTCCGTATCTTTGAATATTTCTATCGTTTTATTTAATCGTTCTTTTTTTATTGTTTCTTGTAAATCTTCGTATTCTTTTATCTTTACTAATTTACCAACAGTTAACATTTTTATTATATATTGATACTATATAATGTCTGGAACTGGCGTTACCAATTTCTCATTCACAGAAGATAATGTTTTACCTAATAATGTAACCACCGCTACTTCGGGTGGTGATAACATCAACGTATTTAAGGCAAATTTTGAACCCGCACAAACGGGTGGAAAGAAACATCGTAAATCATGTGGCAAAAAATGTAAATCTATGCGTAAAATAAAAAAGAATAAGAGCAAGAAGAACAAATCAAGAAAGAATACCCGTCGTAATAGACGGAAGTAATTTATTCCGTTCTCAAACTATCAAATATAGAAGTATCTATCAAACATTTCGAATCTTTTGAACTCTTTAATGAATTCAAATGATTATTGTCATCATCGTCGTCTTCGTCATCTACTATTTCAGCATCATTTTTTAATTCTTTGGGTTCAAATACCCATTTCCATGTTTTATCTGTGTTCCAATCTAAACTCATTCCCACATATTTATCTCCGTCTATTTGACGGATACGATAATTACATTTTTTATAAAATCGTCTTCGCTGGACCCATTGTTTCTGAAATAAATCGTGACTATCTACAATATCTACAACTATCGGATTATTCCCCTTTACACGTAATATACGTCCGACTGATTGAGTAATATCCGTTTTTGGAGTAACCATAATTAATGATGAAAGGGTCTTTATATCAAGTGCCTCGGCTGCCATCGCATAAGTTGCTAATACAATATTTTTAGTTTCTGTGGTTTGTAAATCTTTTTGTTTCATTCCGCCTACGTAATACCCAATGGTAGCCAGTTCCCGGTGACAAATACCTTCATACAAATAGGTTAATAACGACCGATTATGGCATAAAATCATTATTTGTTTTGAATCGTGTTCTTTCAATAAATCAGCCACTACATTAATTATAAAATCACTACGGGGTCCGTAATTACATAATTTTGAAATCATTGTACTATATTTTGGATTTCCGCGAAAATCATATTCAATTTCATTAAAATCAGTGTCTTTCGAAGTGTAATTTATAGAACGAACACATACTACATCATCATCTTTTCTCCCTTCACTATGAATCTTGTCACCTATATACATATATAACACTTTGGTTAGTTTATCTTTTCTATCTACGGTCGCAGATATACCAAGCATATATGGGGTTACTGTTTTTAATAATGTTTTTGAAAATTGTTCGCTACCTATACGATGAACCTCATCAATAATAGTTAGTCCAAATGAAGTAAATGCGTTCGCACCTAAATCCTTATCATATAGCGTTTGAAGCATACCAATTACGATATCTTTTCCTTCTATATCAAATACCTTACCTTGAATTTTTCCTATTTTCGCACTTGGTAAAAAGTCATTTATACGTTCTATCCATTGATTCATCAAGAATTCTTTATGCACTATAATCAGTGTCTTCTTCTTTATGTCCGATATCATTTTCAAAGCACAAATCGTATTATGGGTCACTGTATTGTCACCTAATACAAAACGACGATTTCCATCTATTTCGAATCCATAATAATTATCTATTTCTAATTTTTCTAATTTTATACGTGTATTTAAAGCATCTTTTATTTGTCCTCTTGGATTAGCTTTTTTTCTCGGACATTTTACTGGTATTTCTTCTAATCCTTTACCATGAATATAGGTTCTGTAATAAGTCCCTTCTTTTTTTTCACCCTTATACATACACGATTTTTTACATTCTGTTTTATAAGCAGCAAACCCTAATGACCTTGCTATAAATATTATATCATCTAATAATTTTTCATTTTTTTGAATAATATCATACGAATTTTTATGCATATATCCGTCCGAATCCATTAACCCTGCTAATAATTCTAATTGAGTAGTGCGGTCATTGCATTTATAATCGTATGGAATATGTTTATTTTGTATTAAGTTATATTTACGTAAACCAATCATTAATTCATTTTTTTTCGTAATCGAATTTATACGATAATCATACTGGCTACCTACATATTGTAAATATAATGTCTTGTGTTTATTTTTAAATGTATTATTATTTAAATAAGTTAATACTGATGATTCTTGTGTACTGATAAGTGTTGTTCTGGAAGCACCATCACCTAACCAATAACCCAATAAATATGGGTCTATTTCAACTTCTTTTTTGGGAAATGTAATAGGAACCCGATAACCAACAAGAACTCCACCTCTTCCGTGATATGATTTTGGTAATTTCAAATAATCCAATACAGAAATATCATGAATAGTTCCTTTGGGTGTATGTTTATTCACATCGGAACTGTATTTTAAAGATAATATATGACTTTCATTCACTATATATGGGTCTCCTTTCTCGGGGATTACTTTATACATTTGCTCCTTTCCACGAGCAAGAGTTAACACATTTCTTGGAGTTGAATCATCTCCCATTATTACATCACCTACTTTTATATCTTGAACCATTTTAATTGTTCCGTCATACTGCATAATAGGAGTATTTATACCGAGACATTTACCAAAACCGCACGGGAGCTCGAGTATACCACCATTTCCTTTAATATCATTGTCACAGCATATAGGAGTATTTATATGATTCATATACACATTTATCACGTTTTTTTGATAATCGCGAACAGTTTGTGTAAATTCAACATCTATATCATCACCTTCTTCTATTTCTGACTTATCAGGTAAACCATAACGTTTGATTCCGTAAAACCTTGGTATGTAAAATTTGTTTGCGTTTTCACGAAATACATGAAAAGCACCTACATCTGTATTTTGATTCGCACCAAATACAAATGGTTTTACATATAATTCATCGCGAAGGATATCTTCATCTTCTTTTGAAATTACCGATTTGGGAATCGTATACCCTTTCTTACCAAGATATGCGGACTTCCTTACAATTTCTTTGTAATCATCCGTTATTTTGACTTCTATAACTTTATGCTTTGGTGGTAGTTTTTTTCTATAGGGTTGTCTAAAACCACGCATTATTTGAATTATATATATTAACGTAACTTTAGGATATTTCAATTTTGTAGTTTATTACTTGGAATAAACGGGTGAAAAATATAATACTATTCTATACTATACAAAAATGAAGTTTTTATCTTTTATGGATTCTCTTACTAACGTTGAAACTGCTGTTATTGTCATGCTTATTTCTTATTTAGCACTCCCTATTCAACTCCCCGATATGTTTGCTAATATGGTTGATTCTCCCATGGGAACAATTGGTATTTTCATCCTTTCCGTCTATTTATTCTTTAACGCAAACCCATTAATTGCCGTGTTATTCGTATTTGTCGCATATGAAATGTTCCGTCGTAGTAGCAACGCAACTGGAAAAGCTGCTATGATTAAATATACTCCTACGCAAGCAAGAAAAGATGAGAAAATGAAGAAAATGAACCCAGTCAAGACCACTTCTTTAGAAGAGGAAGTCGTCAATGAAATGGCACCTGTAGGAAAGAGTGATATCAGCGTTTTCACCACATCCACTTATAAACCTGTTGCTGAGAGTGTTGGTGGTGCATCTATGTTCTAAGTCCGGTTTATGTGTTTTTACATCATATAGAAAGTTATATGATGTAACTATATTTTTATGTGAATTACTATGGAGCGACTTTAACTTGTGCGTTAAACTTCTTCTTTAATGCGATTATTATACTTATCACTACAAATATTCCAGCAAAAATACCGGTTAAGTTTCCATATGCCACTAATGGTAATGAACCGAATAAATATAATATACTTAATGTAATTATACCCATTATAATAACGGCAAAATATGCGGATAAACTATCTGAACTAAAAAATAAACCTATTACTACACTAATTGTCGGCCATAAATCATCAAACGGTAATGCTTCTATTGTTTCGGCAATACTTGAACTTTGGTCTGATTCTACAACCGTTCCTTCCACTTTTGTCGTCATAAAAGTCAAATCGGTCTTTTTTAATTGAATTAACCCATATGATAAAATGCTAAAAACAAAGGTAAATATACCGACTGATATTAATTGATAGTCATCAGTAGCTCCACCAGTACTTACTAATGATGATATCGTAATAAACATAACCAGTCCTATTAATATATCGGCAGCACGAATACGTGTAAATCTTAATTTTTCATTGTTTGTAAACGCTATAGCACTACCATCAATTATCAAATTTTTATAAAGTAACGGAACTGTAATGTATGAAACTAACATCGTTAACACAAATAAACCATAATTTACCGTTGTTTTCATCATATCACTCTCTTGTGATTCTGATGCCATTTTACTATTAATCGGGATATTATATGTATTTTGTTCTTCCTCACTTGCACCTGTAGGACTGCAGTCAATATATATCTCTTCCGCATCTCTTTTTGATACGTTATTACTGGGGATAACAATATAAGGTGGTTTTTCACCTTCAGGGGGATAATTATTAAACATAGTGGTTACATTACCAAAATTATTCGATATTTTGTCTTTGGAAGCAGTATTAATTTGGATTGGAGTTGTAAATACACATATCTTATTATCATTATCATTATAAACAATACATGATTCTTGTTTTGGTATGATTGAATTCAGTTCAACTTCAATGGTTGGTTCTTGACGGTCGTTAATAGCTAACATTCGGTCTATTTCATTCTCATCAGTTATTTGTAAAGATTTAGTTTCTAACAAATAACAAGTATATAGCTTATTTTGGTCGCTTGATGTTGTATGCTCTATTATTAGTTCACCAACAATATTATCATTGTTGGTGGTAACCCCTTCGATATTAAAATGTATTGGTTTGTAGACATGCATTTTCGTATGCATATAATTGTATTGCGTTCCTTTTTCTGTATAAAAAAAGTTATTTTCAGATGACGTGTTTGGGTATGATATCACGAACCCTCCACGACCGTTATTTGGAACGGATACTTCATTCTTATTTAATGTTACCCGTTGATAGTCAATTACTATATGGTGATTGAATTCTGTATTTTTACTGGGGTAGAAATTTGACATTATTAATAAACTATATAGATTATTCATATAGTTTATTTTGAAAACTTTATCTAAAGGTTAGGAATATACTGGAACAAATTATTTTCATACATTGTAACTTGGAAAGTGTCGTTATAACCTTCTACAAATACAACATCTCCATTATTTATATCATCACATCCATATTCACCCGTACAACTTTTTCCGTTTACACTTATTGGCAGTTTTGTATTTAAATTGCCATTATTCGCAATTGTATAAAATTGCCATTTATCTCTTCCAGTCATTATTCGCCTTCCCATTAATGGAAGAATATTTTGTTCGCCGTCATTACCCATACGAGTTAAAATACCCATCTGTTGATAGTTACTATTTGTTGCTCGTGTTTGAATATTCACTGGAACTGCTACTTGTGGTACTCCTCGAATATCACTTGACCCACGGGGATAATATACGTCATGCGTTTTTAATGGAGGGGCGTAAGGGTCATTAATAGTATCATTTCTACCAGACATAGGTGTTAACGCATGATGTATTGGTGGTGGCACTATAATGGTCGATTCTTTATTTGTTGCTCTACGAACATTCATAAAGTGTTGATAGAAGATGAATCCTAAACCTACTAAAATTACTAATATTAATAATAATGTCATATTCTCTATGCATATAACACCGGGAGCACATTTTTTTGCCATATTTGTTTGTATAATATTGTGCACTATTATAAAATGCCAAAAGCGTTCACTATTCTTCCAAATCCACCAAATATTTTAGTTAATCCACCTGTTGTTAATGGAATTACATCTTCAGTCATGTCATTGACAAATTCACCCGTTTTTCTAACAAACGCACTTGTTTTTAATCTACGACAATTATAACACCTATCGCGAACCGACTTGGAGAAATATATTATATGGAATCCAAACCGTTGGGTCGTCCATATATCAACTCTTTCTAACACATCCCATAACACTTTTTCTATTTGACTACCGAATTTAGATTTTCCACTTACAAAATCGAGCACTATAAAAACTATCATAGGAATCAAATATAATATTTTTCCTATTATTTGCATAAAATAATAACCAATACATGATGTACCATTTTGAAGCATCTTCAATCCACATATAAAGTTTGTTATACCAAATACTCCTAACGCATGTACCATCTTTGCACCTGATATGGCTCCAATGACCGCACCTTGAGGAAATTCAATAAACTCTTGAGCTACACCGGTAAATATATCATATATGCCTTCACCGATTTGAATTGCTAAGGCGATTAATAATCCTATTAACGGCACTAATACGAATGCACCGAACATTGTTACTAATATATATTATTATACATATATATTAGTTTTGTATTACTATCTGACTACTTATTTTTTCTGAGATTTATATTTTGAGTATTTATTCATAAATGTCTCTGCTTTGTCTAAAATCGGGTCTATTTTCACCATCGCATCAACAATATCTTCCTTTAATGCGCTAAATTCGGGATATTCTTCCTTTAACTTTTCAAATTCACGCTTCATTTCGTCCTTTGTTTGGTCTGAAAGCTCATTCGAATTTGGCGCGTTATCTATCTCATCTTCAGTGGGGGTCTCTTTCTTGGTAGTTTTCTCTTTCTTAGCAGGTTTCTCTTTCTTAGCAGGTTTCTCTTTATTAGAAGTGTCTTCGTCTTCTGGTTCTTCGTTATCTTCAAAACCTTCATAACCTACTTGTTTCATGCCTTTCTTTACTAAGTTAGTCATGGTTAATACTACACACAGGATTACTATCATGTTTTTGCTAAAGAAAGAAGTTAAGAAACCGATTATACACATTAATACAATACCTGTTGTATCATTATTGCTTACAAATAAAACAACCTGAGTCAATGTCATAAACAAAAATAAGTATAATACTACTTGATTTTGAAGTATGGGATTGAAGTTATACTTCATTTTTAATGATTTTCCGAAATTTGGTAATTTAAATGGCATTTATAGAATATGTAACGAAAATAATTATATCCTAAATTGTCTATGCCGTGCTATCATGTTCGTCAGTTTCTTCATATTGGTAGCAATCTGGAACATCTCCACCGTATATATCCAATACTTCCTTTACCACTTCTTCACGTAGAATATCACTTTTTTGAAATTCTACACTTGTTATACTTGACGAACGTTTCCCTTTAAATTTATCTAAAAAATCTTCTAATCCATTCACCGATTGAACTCGATCATATTGTTCTAAATCACCTGTTATTACCATACGACTATTTTCACCTAATCGGGTCATTAACATCTTCATTTGAGCTATTGTTGAATTCTGCATTTCATCCGCAACTATCCAGCAATTTTTAAATGTTCTACCACGCATATATCCTAATGGGGCTATTTCTATCACTTTATCTTCCAGTAATGTTGTCACTTCTTTTGGTGTAATAAATGTATATAATATGTCATATATTGGACGTACCCATGGAGCCATCTTTTCTTCTAATGTTCCAGGTAAATATCCCAAATCTTCATCAACTGATACAGATGGTCTTGTAAATATTAATTTTTCATAATTACCTAATAAAAAATTTCTCACACCCCATTCTGTCGCAAATAAGGTTTTACCTGTACCGGCGGGTCCCGTTGCTACTACTATCTTTTTATTTTTACGTTGTAATTGACTATGGTAATATTCTTGACTCTGGTTTTTAGGTATAGTAAATTTTGACTCAAATATATTCTTTTCATTGGGCGATAAATGATGTATATTTTCATAATATGATTTTTGTCTGGCAACTGAAGTCTCATGTTCTATATCATGTTTATATTCATTTAATAATTCTTTGTCATTTGGTTTATTTGACTTACGACCGCGCTTCTTAATATCGTGTGTGTCTTCACCTAAATAGTTATCACGGTCAATATAAGCACCTTTTTTCATTTACCCTAATATATGTAGTATACTATACTCCCTTAAATTATATTCGCAATATAACCGATATACTTTTGAATATTTACATATTTTTTTATGTATTATTAGCAATTATGATTACAAATATAATACAATACAATTTATATGTATCCGTTCATTTTGTATTTACAATTTATCGCACGATACATGTATATAAATACTTATTTATTATATTTATATGTTAGCATAACCATCAAATAAATACATTTATTAAAAGAAATAAAAATATACCGTCTATATTATTTAGACAACAATGACCGACATTCAAAAAATAGAGCCTTTACTGCAACCTGACGAAAACCGATATGTTATGTTCCCTATTCAGTACAACGATGTATGGGAAATGTATAAACGTTCAATTGACTCTTTTTGGCACACTGGTGAAATTTCACTCGCACAGGATTTAAATGACTGGAAATCACTCAATACCGACGAACAAAACTTTATAAAAATGATTCTTGCGTTCTTTTCAAGTAGTGACGCACTTGTCACTGATAATCTTGGAACCCGCTTTATGAGTGAAGTTCAACCATCTGAAGCACGTGCGTTTTACGCTTTTCAAATTGCGATTGAGACCATTCATTCTGAAATGTATAGTATATTGATTGACACCTACATCAAAGATAGTGCTGAGAAAACTAAACTATTCCAAGCTACACAGAATTATCCATGTATTTCTAAGAAATTTAATTGGGCTCAAAACTGGTTGGATGATAAAACCAGTGATTTCGCTACTCGTCTGGTTGCGTTTGCCCTTGTAGAAGGACTTTTCTTTTCATCATCATTCGCAGCTATTTATTGGATTAAGAAACGGGGTCTTATGCCTGGTCTCACCTTTTCGAATGAACTCATTTCACGTGACGAAGCTCTACACACTGAATTCGCTATATTGCTTTACTCTAAAATAGAAAACCGACTTTCACAAACCAAAATCTATGACATTGTGAAAGAAGCTGTAGAAATTGAAAAAGAATTTATTACCGACGCAATTCCATGTCGTATGATTGGAATGAATACAAAACTTATGTGTCAATATATTGAGTTCGTCGCCGATAGATTATGTTTACAATTAGGGTATGACAAAATTTATAACTCGTCTAATCCATTTGATTTTATGGAGCTTATTAGTGTTGAATCTAAAGTGAACTTCTTTGAGCGTACTAATGCTGAATACGCATTAGCAAATAAGACAGTCGATGATGATGTATTTGAATTTAAATCTGATTTCTAAATCGTGTTATTTAGTCACAATAACAAATATAATTTATGATTATTTATTATACTAATCATACATTATGAATACGTGGTATGATTCTTCTGTTAATTCTAATATTCTCAGAAAAACTTACGTTAATGGGGTTTTAGATGTTTCACAAAACGTATCCGCACGTAGTAATCTTTACGTAAATGGAGATACATCATTAAATTCTAATTTATACGTTGATGGGGAAATTCATGCTAATGATACTTATCGTATGGGAGGACATATTTTACCTACGTCAAATGCGAATTATGATATTGGCAGTGCTGAATACAAAGTTAGACATTTATTTTTATCCGATAACTCGATTTGGGTTGGCGATAATCATAAAATAGATGTTGATGAAGGTAAATTAAAATTCAGAAAACGTGATATTCACAAAATTCCCAAAGCATTGGCTGAACGAGGTGTTGTTCTTGAACAAATTAGAGGTGTTCTTGGAATTCCAGAATTGACTATTGAAAATATATCATTAGGGCAATATATGGATTATGCTAAAAAAAGTGGAATTGATTTTCAAGGTAGAACGGGGGATTTGGTTACACTTGAAGACATTTATGCTAAGGATGTGGATGATTATGAAGACATTCAAGATGCTGAAATAACTAACGAAGACCTTAGTTTGAACTATAAGTTATTTGTCAATGGGGATGTTAGTTTCAACTCTAAAATGTTTGTGAATGGGGATGTTTCATTTAATAGTCATGTAGATGTTTGTGGCAATTTTTACGCTCAATACCCGAATGATTCTATTCCCATATCCGCTATCATGGGAGACAATGAAAATAAAGCAGATTTGACATATGTTGATGCCTCTTTGAATTTGAAAGCTGATAAGGAAACCACCAATGATGCTATTGCTCTTAAAGCGGATTTGACTTATGTTGATGCCTCTTTGAATTTGAAAGCTGATATGG
>Ga0075117_1001313_pt1 | contig 15337 bp, 17 predicted proteins | sample AntAceMetag02UKJ_FD_69789 | JGI IMG/M metagenome (GOLD analysis project Ga0075117, IMG submission 69789) | Saline lake microbial communities from Ace Lake, Antarctica - Antarctic Ace Lake Metagenome 02UKJ | ecosystem: Environmental > Aquatic > Non-marine Saline and Alkaline > Saline | place... | reverse complement strand
AGGAGTGCCCGACATCTGGCAGCGACGTCAACCGGGATTGGTATGCGAGAGCATAACCTACGAGACTTTTGCAGTTGGCGGTAGCCGACGGTCTGCCGTCAAATCATCGCGCCAAAGCCTTGGCTGAGACGATAGCTGTGTGCGTTTTTCTGTCGCCCCATCCGGGGCTTTGGTCATTTGGACGAACGGTTCCCGGTGACTGTCGTCACCGGCAAAAGTCTGCCGCCACTGCCGTGGCTGAATCGCAACTTGCTGCGATTTAAGAACTCAGAACGAACGGCGGGTTGGCGTTAATCGCGCTGGAGCGTCCGGGGAGAACAGCATCGGGACGTGCTGGCCGCAATGGGGGCAGGGCACTGTAAAATGGCTGGTCACGCAAGTGATGGCTCGTAATTCAGGGTTGGCTAGCGTCAGGTTCCCCAGTTGATCGAAGGCAAACGCCGATGTTCCTCGAGGTGCCATGGCGAAACGATCAACTGATTCGCGATCGGGAGTCGGTCGCACCAGCATTGACTTTCCATCGTCATCCACGACCAAGGCGACGACCGCATGATCGGCAGTCATTTTCAGGCGAGATGCGTTTGCAGGAACGTAGCCGACCGGCGACTGACTGCCATCCGCAGCTACGGAAACCAACTGCCCAGACCGCAGCAACACGACGGCTCCCAACCCATCGACGGCGATATCAACGGGCACGCCCGATAGTGGAATGACGCTTTGCGGCACTCCACTGGAATCCAGCTGCACCACGACACCAGCCTGGGGGTTCGCCGTCCAGATGTTGCCAATGGCATCGACACCTAATCCTGCCGGCACAAACGACAATTCACACACATCTTCGCGGAAACCTGTTTCGAGTAGCCGAATCACCTGACCGCTTCGCTGGCCCCGCAACAGTGTGTGGACACCAAATGATCGGGAAGCCGCGATGCGAACAAGACCGTCGAGATCTTTTCCCAGCACACTGGTTTCGCCATCTGCATCAACCCGAAACACCATCCGGCCCGCTCGGTCAGCGACAAGCGTGTCTCCCGCCGCAGTCACCGCGACATCAATGGGATGAATCACACGCAGCGGTAAGCGTTGAATGACTGGTGCGGAGCGGACGATAATGGGAGCGTGTTGGTGATCATCAGCGAAGGCTGAAGACCATAGAAGGCAGCATGTGAGGAGGAGTTGGCAACAGCGTCGCGTCACAATCTTTTCTCCTCAGGGTGAATATTACCGATCAGCCGAATTAAACCGCAGCTCACGATTGTCACCCGCCGAGACCGCTCCGTCAATCAAATGTCTACCACAGGTACGTTTTTGCCGCAGGAAACGTGCGTCAGTTTCTGCTTGCGAGGACCAGAATTCGAAAAACACGACATAAGTCATTTATGAAAAACAGCTTACGCTGCAACGCGGCGTGTTTGTGGCAAAATGCGAAATCGCCGCCATCCGACAGCCTTTGGCGTCCGTAAGGTGTTATCAGGAGCAAAATTATTGACAATTGCCAGCAATCGTTTGATGCGTGTTCGCAGTCGCGTTGGACTGTCCCACGTCCGTGACTTCGGTGTTGATGGGGCAGTCGAACTCGTGCTTTGTTCAATGCAAAATCAGGGTGCTGCTTTCGTCGCTCGGCGGTCTCCGCCGAGAAATCACGGTGGAGACCACCGTGCTACATTTCGAGTGACTCAAGAGCCCAACATGCCAGCCAGTGAATCCGACAAACAGCTCGTCTATCGAATCCGCCAAGGAGAATCCCAAGCGTGGCAGGAGTGCATCGACCAGTTCGAAGGCCGCTTATTGGCATTCGCCCGAAGTCGTTTGAATGACAAGAGTTCCGCCGAAGACATCGTGCAGGAAACCTTTATGGGATTCCTGAAGGCGCTGCCCAATTACGACGAAAACACGCCGTTGGAGTCGTGGTTGTTTTCGATCGCGGCGCACAAGTTAATCGACGCCATGCGTCGCACGGGTCGCCGACCCACCGTGCCATTGTCCCTGCCGGATTCTGAAGGTAGCGGCGATCGACAGTTGAGCGGCGGGGTCAGGGCCGCTTCTAGTATGATGCGGAGTCACGAACGGTCGCAGTCAGAATCCGCAGTGGTCGAAGACTGCCTGCAGCAGCTGATTTCTGACTTCAAAGACAACGCCGCTTGGGAAAGGCTGCAGTGTGTCGAACTGATTTTCGTGTTGGGATGGCCGAACAAACACGTCGCCACGCGACTAAACATCACCGAACAAGCGGTTGCCAACCACAAGTTCTTTGTGGTGACTAAACTCAAGGACGTCGCCCAAAAAGCTCAGTTGCAAAACGTGAACCTCGCAGAAATGGGACTGGAGTAGGACGGGGACTCCTGCCCGTCGGGAAGCAGCAGTATAAAAAAGGCAGGAGTGCCCGTTCTACGATTTCCGAGAGCCCGAAATCCAATACGACAGTCATCCAATCGACGTCACGCGAGTGCAGGCACTCAGGAATTCCCTGTAACAAACCGCCGATCCTGGCCATGAACGGCTTGTCAGGCGGCAGAGACCACGGTACGATCCGCGATTCGATTTTCCACGGGTTTCCAGCATCGCTCGAGCGTTTGCAGTGCGACGGCACTATCGCTCGCGTCGGTAAAGCCTTTGGTAACAGCGGTTTACTGCTTCTGGGCGAGCCCAGAAAGTCATCCGCTGACACGCCATTTATGGTTCTGTTCGTCTTTTCATCTGGCTGATTTTGTGTTCGAAGGTATTACAGAAAATCTAACATCCGCCTTTTCGGCTTTTCGGGGAACCGGAAAGATCACGGAGGCGAACATTCACAACGGGATGAAGCAGGTCCGCAAGGCACTGCTTGAAGCCGACGTTGCGTTTGATGTTGTCAAAGATTTCGTAGAACAAATCACCGCCAAGGCGATTGGGGCCGATGTCCTGAAGTCACTGAAGCCCGATCAGCAGATCGTGAGCATCGTGCATCAGGGCCTGATTGACCTGATGGCAGGCGATCATACGCTGCCCATCAAGGCTCAGGGCCAAACCGTCATCATGATGTGCGGATTGCAGGGAAGTGGTAAAACAACCACAACCGGCAAGCTCGCTCGTATGCTGATGGAAAGCGGCCACAAGCCGTTGCTGGTGGCCGCCGACTTGCAGCGTCCGGCAGCGATTGAGCAGCTGAAAATCATCGGTGAGCAGGTTGGCTGCACGGTTTACTCAGAAGATCCCGCAAAAAGCGACCCCGTTCAGGTGTGCCGCAACGGCGTCAAGCAGGCCAAGGCCGAAGGCGCGACAGTTGTCATCCTCGACACCGCCGGGCGGTTGGGGATTGACGACGAACTGATGAAAGAACTGCAGCGAATTGACAGTCGGGTCAATCCCGACACCTGTCTGTTCGTGTGCGATGCCATGACTGGCCAAGATGCCGTCAACAGTGCCAAAGCGTTCAATGAAGCGCTGGAACTGGATGGCGTCATTCTCACCAAACTGGACGGTGATACGCGTGGTGGTGCGGCGCTCAGTGTGCGAGCTGTCACGGGAGTCCCGATTAAGTTTGTTGGTGTTGGCGAACAGCTCGACCGACTGGAACAGTTTCATCCTGACCGTATGGCGGGACGAATTCTGGGCATGGGCGATGTGTTGTCTCTGGTTGAGAAAGCTCAGCAAGAGTTCGACGAAGACGAGATGCTGGCCCAGCAGGAGAAGATGCAGAAGGGAAAGTTCACGCTGGACGATTTCCGCAAACAAATGCGGCAGGTCAAAAAGCTGGGCTCCATGACGGAAGTCATGAAAATGATCCCGGGCATGGGCAAAGTCGTCGATCAGATGGGCGATGCGAACCCCGAAGGCGACATGATGCGAATCGAAGGCATCATTAACTCAATGACGCTGGATGAACGCAATCATCCGGACAAAATTGATCGCAGTCGTCGCAACCGGATCGCAAACGGCAGCGGCGTTCAGCCAGCGGAAGTCAATAAACTGCTCAAGGACTTCAGTGCCATGGGCAAAATGATGCAGGACATGTCCAACATGGGCCTAAAAGACCGCATGCAGGCGGTCAAACAGATGGCCGATGGCGGTATGATGAATCCCGGCGCTGATATTCGCGAACGGAAGGTGCGAAGTAAGCGCGGGCCGGTGGATTCGATGGAAATGCGTAAGAAAGAGAAGAATAAACGTAAAGCCGCAATGAAAGCCAAGAAACGTAACCGAAAAAAGTAGGCATTCACAACGTGGTGTGACGCCGGAGTCGCCAGACTTTCGGTCGCCCCAAACCAGCGGGTCTGGGGCACCTGAACTTTGGCGAGTCCAGCGACACAATCAATCAATCAGTTAGTTATTTAGTTTGAGGCACAGCCTCTTGGGGAGTGGTTAATGTCAGTTCGAATTCGAATGAAGCGAATGGGACGCAAACATCGTCCTTTTTATCGCATTTGCATCATGGACCGCCAGCGGGCGCGCGATGGCAAGGCGATTGAAGAAGTCGGTTTCTACGACACTTCTGTGGCCGACAAATCCAAGCGCGTCAGCTTGAATATGGAACGTGTCGATTATTGGCTGTCTGTCGGCGCTGAGCCTTCAGAAAAGGTCAATGCGTTGATCCGGAACGTCAAGAAAGGCAACTGGGGAACAGCGGCTGCTCCGCCACCGATGCAGGCTCCGAAGGCTCCTGAGCCGGAAGCAGTCGCTGAAGAAGCTCCGGCAGAATCTGCCGAAGCAGCGGAAACAACCGCACAAGCACCAGCCGAGTAATTGTTTCGACTGGCCCCGAACCTCGGTTTGGCAGCCTCGTGGAAACAGGTTTGATCTCATGCGGTTCGACGTCTTGACACTTTTTCCGGAGCTGTTCTCGAGCTATCTCGGGCAGAGCATTCTGAAATTGGCAATTCAACGCGGACTGGTGGACGTTCAAACGCACAACTTTCGCGACTTTTCAACTGGTAAACACAGCCAAGTGGACGACAAACCATTTGGCGGTGGACCGGGCATGCTGTTGATGTGTCCACCAATTTTCGATTGTGTGGAATCGGTGGTGGCAGCAGACAGCCGGCCAGCAAAGCTGATTATGATGAGTCCCCAAGGACGAACTCTGGATCAGACGCTGGTCGAAGAACTCGCGCAAGAAGAACGACTGGTTATGATGTGCGGCCGCTACGAAGGGTTCGACGATCGAATCCGAGAAGGCCTGCAACCGATGGAAATTTCGGCTGGTGACTTCATCTGCAACGGTGGAGAAGTGCCAGCCATGCTGCTGATTGATACGGTGATTCGCCTGATTCCAGGTGTACTCGGCGATGAAACCAGCAGTCGTTATGATTCGTTCAGCAATGCTGGATTACTGGAACATCCGCAGTACACGCGGCCTCGAGAGTTTCGAGGAATGGCGGTGCCGGAAATTTTGTTGAGCGGGAATCACGAAGCCATTGCGAAATGGCAACACGAACAGAGTCTGAAGCGAACAGCCGAACGAAGGTCTGACCTTCTAAAATAGATCCTCACAGCGTGGCCGAACTCAGCAGAGTTTGGTGACAAGACAAGTAGAGCTTTTGGTTGAGGCGATGCCTCAAAGGAACCCGATCGATGAGAAATAAACTTCTGGACATTGCAGAACAATCAAGTCTGCGCGAAACGCCTTTGAACTTCGCCGTCGGCGATACTGTCGAAGTGCATACGCGAATTCTTGAAGGCACCAAAGAACGTATTCAGGTCTTTACCGGAGTCGTGCTGGCCAAACGCGGTTTTGGGATGAGCGAAATGTTTACCGTGCGACGTATTGTTGCGGGCGAAGGTGTCGAACGAACCTGGCCGGTGAACTCGCCCAAGATCTCACACATTGAGATCGTGCGACACGCCCGCGTGCATCGTGCAAAACTGTTCTACTTGCGAGAACGAACAGGCAAAGCCACGCGTCTGCGCGAACGAAAAGCCAAAGCGTGGGAAATTGATCCGAACGCGAAGAAGAAATAGATCGCACCGTTGCCAGTACGTTCTTCGCCGCATGGACTGGCAACAATGGATCTGTTGAATCACAATTGGCGATGGTCTGAACCTCGGGTTTCTCAGACCATCGCCTTTTCGCTGCGCTGGAAATCGTTTAACCCGTGGTCTCAGACCACTGGTTCTGACAATTTTACGTGACATGAGTGCAGATCAATGAAACGCTTCCTAGACAAGCTGCTGGGCGACAAGGGAGAGCGTGCAGCGGCGCGGTTTTTGAAAGGCTTGGGCTTTAAGATTCTGGCCAAACAATACCGCGACCAAAGAGGTGAGATCGACATCATCGCCCAAGATGGTTCGCAGATCGTCTTCGTGGAAGTGAAGACTCGCCAGTCCACTGACAAGGGTCAACCCTACGACGCCGTCGACATTCACAAGCAACGCAAGCTGACAACCTTAGCATTGGCTTGGCTGAAAAAGCACAAGCGGTTGGAACAGTCGGCCAGATTCGATGTCGTTTCGATCGTGTGGCCAGATGACAACCAAGAACCACAAATTCAGCACTTCATCAACGCCTTCGAAGCGACAGGTTTCGGACAATTCTACAGCTAACGCTGGCAGACCAACGCGACTTCGGTTGCTCACACTCTCGAACCCAACAAGAATCAAAATGCCAGACTCTCCTGTGACCGTTGTGTTGCTTGCCACAGATCTGATGCTCAGTAGTACAGTCAGCGGCTACGCGGCGGCCGCCGGGGCCAGCTTCAAAGCCGCAGCAACGGCCGCCGAAGCGGCTGATCATGTTGCGAGTGCGGAACACGTCTTGCTGCTGGTCGATCTTGGCTGTGCGGGGCTGGACGTGAGTGCTCTGGCGGCCATGATTCCCGAACAGATCCTGCGCAACGCAGTCGCCTACGGTCCACATGTCCATGTGCAGAAACTGCAGGCGGCGACAGACGCGGGCTTCGGTCAGGTGATGAGCCGTGGCCAGTTTTCGGCTCAGGCGGGCCAACTGATCTCGGCCAGCATTCGCTAACTCAGTCACTGAAATCTGAGCTACCAGCCCATCGACATGTTGGTTTCGATGACCCGTTGAGATTCGTGCAGATCCGCTCCGGTTTCCAGCATGTACAGCCGAATCGCGTGCAGCTTGTCGCCGGAAGCCCGCGTCAGACAATCTCGAGCCACATCGCACGGCATCGCCTTGCCGTTGAGCCCCAATAGCCCTTTGCTGATTACCCACAGATCGCGCGGACGCTTGGTGATGCGAAGGATGCGTTCTTCCGGGTAATGCTGCATCGCAATATGTTCCGCCTGCTCATTGCTAGTCGCCCAGCTCAGCATGATGTGTGATTCGGTCTCAATTTCGTACAGAGGCATCTGCTGATTCCGATTCCCGTTCGAAGTGACTGACGGGCTCTTGAAAGAATGGAAGTGGCGGCGGCAACGCTGGGTGGAGTTTAAGTCGCTTTGCTCCCCGTTTGAAGAGCGCCACAAAAATGTTCGGCGTGTTCTGCGTCGCAACCCATTACAGAATGTTCGTAGACCAATCGCCATGGATTCGGAAAACTTTGGCTTTTGCGCGACTATCCAGCGGTCGGATGTGGGTTTGATAGACCACAGCGCTGGCGATCAGCTGTTGTCGTCGAAGCGTCTTCCCGATCTTTGTTCGAGCCGTTGCTCAATCTACAGGAGCTTCCCATGAATTTTCGCACAGTCACTTTGTCAGCCATGCTTGTGGCAACCGGCGTGTTTTCCACGTCGTCAGTCAACGGTCAACCCCCCGGTCGCGGCGAAGGACGCGGAGACGATTCGCCGGGCATGATCGAACGCCTCATGAACTTCGACAAAGACGAAGACGGCAAACTCAGCAAAACAGAAGTGCCCGAACGACTGCAAAGCATGTTTGTTCGAGCGGACAAAGACGAAGATGGGCTGCTGACGAAGGATGAAATTCGTAAAGACTTCGCAGGCCGCGAAGGTGGCCCGCGCGGTGAAGGTGGTCCTCCGCCAGGTGGCGGTCGTGGTGGTGAAGGCGAGGATGGTCGCGGCAGGCCTTCCTTCCCAGTGATGACTGCTTTGGACGCCAATGGCGACGGAGAACTCTCGGCCGCAGAAATCAACAATGCCACGGCCGCATTAAAGAAGCTGGATCGCAACAAAGACGGACGCCTTGACCATGAAGTACTCCGTCCCGCATTCGGCGGACGTGGCGAAGGTCGAGGCGAAGGCGGTGGCGGCGATCCTGCGGCGATGGCTCAGAACATGCTGGACCGCATGGACAAAGACAAAGACGGCAAATTGTCAGGTGATGAAATCGAAGGACGCCTGCGAGAAAACCTCGAACGTGTCGACACCAACTCAGACAAAGTTATCGACAAGGCGGAACTCACAGAAATGGCCAAACGTTTTCAGGGCGGTGGCCGCGGACGTGACGGGCGTGATGGACGCGACGGTCAGGGCGGTCAGGGCGGTGACAAACCTCGTCGTCCACCCATCGAAGAATAACCAACAGCCCGTCATTCTGATTCTGGCGACACAGCCTGCTGCAGGATCTCCTGCAGCAGTTCAACATCGATGTTGCCGCCCGACAGGATCACACCCACACGTTGCCCTTGAAACGACTGCCCCGGCTGCATCATCGCAGCCAGCGGAACGGCGGCTGATGGTTCTACCAGCAGTTTGCCAAGATGCAGCATCGCTGCGGTCGCCCGTCTGATGGCTGCTTCGTCAACCGTTAGAATTTTGTCGACGAGTTCCTGAATGATCGGAAACGTGAAACTGCCCAGCGGTGTGCGCAGTCCGTCTGCGATTGTGTCGTAGCGAATTGGTGCTTCGATCCTGCCACTCACGACGCTGCGAAACGCATCGTCCGCCCATTCGGGTTCGGCCGCGAAGACCTTGATCTGTGGCTTCAGATTTTTCAATGCCACCAAAGAACCGCTCAACAATCCACCGCCGCCGACAGGTATAATCACGGCATCCAAGTCAGCGACGTCTTCGAAAAGTTCGACCGCTGCCGTGCCCTGTCCAGCGATCACTTGAGCGTCATTATACGGATGCACAAACGTCGCGCCGGTCTGCCGCATCACGCGTTCTGCGGCGGCCTGTCGAGCTTCCGCCGTGGGCTCACAAAACGTGGGTTCGACACCAAACCTCCGAACAGCGGAAATCTTGACTGCCGCCGAATTGTGCGGCATCACAATGTGAGCCTTGATGTTTCGCAAGGCCGCCGCGCGCGCCAACGCGGCCGCATGATTGCCAGAAGAATGCGTGACGACTCCCGCCGCCCCTTCTTTTGCAGTCAATGACAACACGGCATTGCACGCACCGCGCGCCTTAAAGGCACCCACATGCTGCAGGTTTTCGCACTTAAAGAACACGTCTGCCTGCAACAGTTCGTTGATCAACGGCGCGGTCACAACCGGCGTACGAATCACGCTGTCTCGAATCCTGGCGGCCGCAGATCGAATGTCGTCCGGCGTGATACAAAAGCGGTCTGTCATAATTTGGTCGCTGGCTGTCCTGGATTCAATTCAACTTCGGATCGTGCGGGCCACGTCGGGCGATAGAGTCGTAAGTCTCGCCCTGCACCCACTCGGCGAAAATCATCCGCCGCATCGAGGTCTGTCCATGCGGGAGAGTAACGGCTGATCTTTTGAACGGATCGGTCATCTCGAGTCACAATCAAACTGATGGCGTTCTGCTGTACCATATGGCGGACATCCTCCATGTCTCGATAATTGGGTGCATGCAGCACGTCATGTTGGCGTGCGGAACCGAAAAACGCATAAGACCGTTCGTCCAAAACCAGAATTCGTTCCGGAGCCCGAAACAGGTCATTGCGAAAGCAGTCTGTGCTGTAGAAGGTGTCGTAGTGACTGGCAAATCCCGCGTGCCATCGATTCGCCACGTTAACGGTTGCCACCGGGACAGCAACCATCAGAATGGCCACCAAAATCCCTTTCGCCGATCCCGATCGACGCCATAATTCCAAAGCCAGATGGAACAGAATCACAGCCATAAGTCCCACAGCGATTGCAAAGTTGACGTCCAGTTCTGTCCGGCTGTAGAAGCGGACCAATAGCTGCCAGAACGCAACGACGACCATGCTCATGCCAGCCATAGCAGCGATTCGTGATGGCATTCGTTGAGCGACCATCTGCACCAACACGCCTACGGCCAGCACCATGATTGTCAGAAAGCACAGCGAATACCTGATGGGCGTGTAGGCCCAGCGAAGGTGATTGAGCGTCTCCGGCTGATCTTCCACCAGCATCGGCGTGGTCAACGCAATCAGACCGGTCACCAGCAACAACACGATCAGAATCAACATCCGCTGCAATTGCTTCTCACCGCGATGCCAACGCTGACAGACGACAAAAACCAACGCCAACAGGACACTCGGAAGCAGCAGCATGATTACAAAATGAATGGGCCCACAGAGTTTCCAAATCGCATCCATCAACAAAGCGGGAACCTGCGAATCACCATTGAAGGCCAGGGTGGTTTTCAGCAGATCCGGATGCGTAATTCGCTCACGCATCACGGCTGATCCCTTCGGAAAGAACACATGCCCCGTCATCACGTAATTTCGAACATACCAATAGCCGCCCGCCAGCAGCGAAATCCCCACACTGACCACACTGTCTCGAACCGCTTTTCGGAAACCTCCCGCAGCACAGATCAGCCAAAAAAACACCAGTCCCAGCAGCAGCGCATACCCGGTGGCGAAGAATTTTGTGCCGGCCAGAACTCCCAGCGACAGCCCGAACAGCAAACGATCTCCAACCGTCTGCGACTTCTGATATCGTAGCGCATAGCCCAGTCCGGACACAAAGAACGCCACCACCATTAAGTCGTTGGATGCGTCGTCCGTCTCGTGAACCGTGGTGTACACGGCAATCGCCGCCAACGCCACAAAATGCCGCCACCAACCACCCACGCCGAACTGCCGGGCGACTTCCAGCAGCCCCGCGACCCACACCACCATCACCGGCAGATTATTCAACGGCGCAAAAAAGTCACCGCTGAACGCGCCACAAAACCACAGCCCCAGTACTTCGCTGTTCGCAGAATCTGACCAGCGCGGCGATGCTGTGGCCGCAAACGACCCGGTCTGAATCCAGATATCAAGCACCGGCAAATGGTACATCAGACAGTCGTAGTCCACGGGAAACGTCAACACCCCGTTCACCAGACTGTGCCCCACAATCAATCCCGCCACGGCACTCCATAACCACACGCTGACTCCCGACTCAGACGCTCCAGCGTTATGAATCGACGGACTCACACGCAGCCCACGCAGCAGCCATGACACAACTACCGGAGCCAACAGCAACGACGGGCGTGACAGCAATCCGGTTGCCCCTAAACAGGTCAGGCTGATGATCCCGATGGAAACAGACAGCACTGTTGTGTGCAGTATTCGCTGGCAAGCGGAATCCTGTGGATACATCCTGTAAACCGTTGTTGCACACGTCCGCACAGTCGCAACCGTTGAGACCAGCCACAGCACACTCCAAATCGCATCGTCCATCAATCGGTCCCTGAATCTTCCCCTGCGGTCGACTTCGTTTCGTCTGCCACATTCGCGGCGACCTCTTTCGGGGCTGGCGGCGACTCGGGTTCATGAAGGTGGTTCCACAAACAACCCAGAGCCGCATAGCCACAGGTTCCAAAACGCCCATTCGGACCACTGTCCACTTTCTGAGCCAAGTCTAGATCTGTCCGGAACAGGGACATCTGTTCCTGTGCGAGCACATCGTACGTCATAATCGAACCATCTTTGGCACACGCCGCAACGAACAGCCCGTCGCGAGAAAATGTCGTTCCGTAGACCTCCGCCGAATGCCGGAACATATGCAACAGCGTTTCGTCTCGCAGACTCCACAACCGCACCGTCCAGTCACCGCTGCACGTCACAACCGTGTCACCGTCAATGCTCATATCAACGGCCTTCACCGCGCCCCAGTGTCCTTCCCACGTCGAAAATTTCTCCGTAGAAAGATCCCACACGCGAATCAGATGGTCATGGCCGCCGGTGATGACACGTTTGTCATCCGGTGTGAAGACGCAGCATTCCAGCACCGCTGGAGATTCAATCGACTGCAGCAGCTGTCCTGTAAACATGTCCCACACCTTCAGTGTCTGATCCCAAGCAACAGACACCAACTGGCGACCATCCGCAGAAAAGGCCATATCAGCGACCGACGTTTCATGTCCTTCTAAAGACATGACCTCAATTCCGGTTTCCACATCCCAGACACGCATCATTCCCTGTTCGCAGGCGCTGACCACTTTCTGAGAATCCGACGTGAAGCGGACGACCGTCACGCGGTCGCTGTGCCCGGTAATCGTCCGCAACAGCGTCCCCTGATCTGTCCACAGACGCACCGTGCGGTCGTCACTTCCGGTGACCACCATGCTGCCGTCCGCATTGAAGGCAATATCATTCACACCTTTGCGATGGCCGTTAAGATTGGTGATGAGCGGCGGGTGAGGCCAGAACACGACAACCATGACCGCCACCAGTAACCCCGCGACCAGCGTGATCAACGTCCACCGACTCTTTCCCGCATGACTGATGGGCACACCAGTCGGGGAATTATCAGAAATATCATCGGCGGACATACGGCTAATATTCTCCCACCACTTCGCCATCGGCACTGGTAAACGAACGCCGCAGAGTTTCCAGATTCACAGACTCCGAAATCAACCGCACGGAACCATCACACAACGCCACGTTGGCCGTGCCCGTGTGCAAACTTCGCGGCCCCGCATTGCTGTCTGCCGAATTTTGAAAACTGCAATCCAATCCGCCCGGCAGCGGGTCACAATACGCTATCCAGTCCGACGCCGAATCATCGTTGATGCCTCGGCATTCATTGTCACAATCCAACCCCACACTGGAGGCCCCCGGTCCGGGATACATCCAAGCACCACGACTATCACGCACGGAATTCTGACTGCGAATTTCTGCCACGCACACCGTGTTGGATGACCCGTCCGTCAATTGCCCGATCCGCAAACCCTGATTCTGCCCCATCACGCCACGATATTGGTTGTCGTCCCAGTAGATCTGTCCCCAGCTACCGCTGCCATAATTGGCCGCATAATTGCCGCGACTCAACAGAGTGCCCAAGATCGGTTCAAACCACAAATCGCCCGCCACGTCACTCGGACAACGGAAGGCCGACACATGAGAGCTCGCGAAGTCGGCATTCACGACATCCGTCGTCGGCAACTCCGCGTCGTACAATTGAGACAGCGGACCTTGTTCGATCATCGGCAAAATGGCAATGCCCCACGTCGACCGCGGCTGATCACGTCCATTGTCCACAAATCCCACAGGCCGAATGGCGGCTGGAGGAAACGTGCGATGCACATCGTGATAGTTCTGCAACGCCAAGCCGATCTGTTTCAGGTTGTTGGAACACTGAGTTCGCCGAGCGGCTTCCCGAACCGACTGGACGGCCGGCAACAGCAGGGCAATCAACACGGAGATCACAGCGATCGTCACCAGCAGTTCAATCAACGTGAACCCCCGAAATCGTCTGCATGAAATCATGTCGTCACTCCCGAATTCAACATTTCAGTCGTTCGTTTGCACTGGCGGTTTCTGCAACACCGCCACCACAGACAACCCGCACGGCGGCGAAACCACACGTTCCAATTTCCGCAGCACCGGTATCAACCGATTCATGATACCAAACTGTGTGGCCCCATGGATCGAGCGTTTCAGAAAACGGTAATGCCACCACCAACCGATGGCACCCACCATGTTGAAGTAACTGATACGCACCGGATCCAGTTTTGTCTGACCAATCAGGTTCCGGAACGAAGATTTCGTATACCGGCGAAAATGCCCATCCAGCCGGTCGTATTCGCCATACAGACGCGGATGAGCGGGCACCAGAACCACCATGTGCCCGCCAGGCTGCAGAATCCGTTCGGCGCGCTGCAGCACCGTCAGATCGTCTTCAATATGTTCCAGCACGTTGATCGCCAACACCGTATCAAACCGCTGGGCCTGCAACTCAACCACTTGAGCCTCCTCGCAAGTGGCGAGGTCCAACAACGAAAACGTCATTTCCGGACGATCCTGAAACCGCCGTTGGGCCGCCCGCAGAACACTTTCTTCCACGTCCAAGCTCTGAACGATGGAACAGTCCGGCAGCCGCTCCAGAATACCCCCCACACCACAACCGATCTCCAACAAACGGTCGCCCACAAAGGCGCGAAACTGATCAACCTGCCAATCCAGATAAGCCCCGTTGATCTGATCAAAATCTTCATAGCGATCCAATCGCTTCAAGTGGTCCGCAGCATCGTCTCGGTGCTCACCCTCTGCACAACGCACGTTCGCAACGTGGTCGTTCGTTTCCGAAAGCATCATCTTGGAACGCGTCAAATGTCCGGCCTTTCGATCCTTGTTTGTTTGTCTTCCAGTCGCTCAACGGAATTGGACAACCACAGATTTCACAGAGGGCACAGATAATCGCAGCGTCTGTGCACTGGTGTGCTTATCTGTGTTCATCCGTGATATCTGTGGTTAAAAACTGCGATCCGCTCAGAATTTTTCAACCGCGAAAAAGACGAAACATGCGAAAATCAGAAACCGCATTTCCTTTCGTGTTTTTCGTTCATTTCGCGGTTCCAAGCTGAGTCCTGAGGGGTGCGGCAAAATTTCTTGGCGGTTCATTAGCTGCGGTTTTTCGCTGATTTGATCAGGGCCTTTTTTCAACCCCTCCCGCCGCAGGCATGGGAGGGGTCGAACGAGCGGAGCAAGTTCGGGGGAGGGTCGCGCGCATTGTCGATTGCCAATTTCAGATTGCCGATTTCCCTCTGCCATGATGCAAGGCCCTCTCCCGGACATCGCTGCGCTGGTCCGACCTCTCCCTCGCGCTGCGCTTGGGAGAGGTGCAAGCACAACGTTCTAGGTGTTATTGACACTCGATCCCCATTCACAACATGCCAGCGAGATTTGCCACACCCGTCCTGAGTCCTGAAAACTGAAAACTCATTTCCTCAAATACCCCAATACGCTCAGAAAGAAACTGCCAAACACCGTCTGCACGCCGACGCTCAACAATATCACCGCCGGAATCACTTGCCGCACCGAAACTTCCGGCGGCAATGGCCCGTACCCGGTGCGATGCCACAACCATGTCGCCTGACACAACAAGATCACGCCCACTATTGCCAAAATTCCGCCCGCCACCACGCCAAATTCCAAAGACAGCCGTTGTCCCCAGCGATCCAGAAAGGCGTTGCGAGGATGCGAACCCACCACTGTGCCCAGCCTGCGCACAAACGTGCCCGCCAACAGAATCTGGTATCCCACCAGCACCATGGCTCCCGCCGCCAGCATCGTGTTGACGCTCAAGCCAATCTGTCCCGTGGCTCCCAAGCCACTCATCCGAAACGT
>Ga0075117_1001310_pt1 | contig 15349 bp, 14 predicted proteins | sample AntAceMetag02UKJ_FD_69789 | JGI IMG/M metagenome (GOLD analysis project Ga0075117, IMG submission 69789) | Saline lake microbial communities from Ace Lake, Antarctica - Antarctic Ace Lake Metagenome 02UKJ | ecosystem: Environmental > Aquatic > Non-marine Saline and Alkaline > Saline | place... | reverse complement strand
GCCTCCACCAATGTCCGTATCATGAGCATGAACCGTGGAAGGCCTATCGACATTCCACCCTCTGCCAGAAACCAACAGGGAACCCAAACAGACTTTTTCTCTCCACGAGGAGGAGGAGGAGGAGGAGGAGGAGGAGACCTTCCCTCTCCCCCACCCGTCCCGCGTCTCTTGCTTCCACCTCCGTCTGACAATTTTTCCACTCAGGTTTCTGACAATTTTTCCACTCAGGCTTCTGGACCTACTCCTCGTTCTTCTGAGCCTGAGATGCCAACCCCTTGGCAGGATCTTCAACTCATTGCTCCTGTGAGAGGTATGTCGACTGGGGTGGATATTTCTGCTCCTAGAACTGGAGGGCAATTTGTGAGAGCTGCTTCAGGAGCAGTTCGCAATGCTTTGGCTCGTGGTGCTGACAATGTGGTGGCAGGGTTTCAAGATTTCATGACTCCTATGGGACCCACGATCAACGAACAACGCGAGGCCATTGCCCAAGAAAGAGCCGAAAGAGCAGCAAATGCCAGAGACGCCGACGCAGAACGTGAACGACTTCGTGCACAATCGGCTGTTGTACAACAGTCCTCTCTTTCACCACAACCGTCGACGCTTGCTCCTACAGATCCAGATCTTGTTACGGCTGTTGTTCATGCAAGACGTCAACCAGGAGAACCCAGTCGCATGGGAAGAAGTCGCGTGCAAAGGTTGTTGGATCGTCCTCCTTCAAGCGGTATCCCCGCACTGAGAACTACAACGAATGCTGTTGGAAGAGGGGAAGATGGAGAAAGAAGTACAGAGGTAGTGCTCAGGAATCCAAACCAACCGAACCAACAACCCCAGCTGTCCCTTGCTAGCGCTGCGGTCCAGGGTCTGCTCAACGCAACACAAACTACTGCTGGAAGTACGATTGCTGGAATGAATACGGCAGGTAATTTTGCTAGGTCTATCCCACCTCCGTTTCCACCCGGTGGACCCACCTTTACAGTTGGCTTCGGACCTCTCCCACCAATTCGAACCGACCGTGTGGAGGGTGCTACTCCCGTCTACGGACAGGGAAACACGACTCAGTCGACTGCATTGGCTGTACCCCCTCCGCGTGGAACACGAACTCCTCTACCCTTCTCCAGATCTGTGCCAGAGGCACTGAGACGTGGGGGACCTGTGGTGTTTTCAACCCCAGCAGTTCCCGGGGAATTTGACACAGATGACTTTGGACAATGAAATTCACTTTTTCTTTCACTATGTCTGTTGCTACCGATGGAGATATGCCTGCTCAGCCAATGAGCGCTGACGGGTTCCAGTACCCAGACATTGCCACAAACATCTCCGAAGCCTCCCGAGAACTCATTGAGTTCCCCGCCCGGAATGGACAGGATGGGTATGGACCTTCTGGAACAACTCGTGTTTCTTTCCCTCTGGCTCCAGGGCAGAACTACTGGGATCCAATCAACTCCCACATCATGTTCGATGTTCTCCAGACGGGTGGGACGAACACGAAGCTGGGGTTCATTGGCCTTGCGTCTGTGGTGCGGACGTTCATTTTTAAGCAACAGGGTGGACAGCCGATTATTCGTCTGGATTCTTACCATCTGATTCTCTCTGTGCTTGCTCAGTTCTATTCTGCTGAATGGATTTACGGTGCTGGCCGTCGCTATGGGTATGGGTCTGACATGCAGCGTGAGGCTGATGGTGCTGTGGCTACTCCCGGAAAGCAGATGGAGTTGGATTGCGCTGCCATGGGCCCCTTCCGTGCTCGTCGTTACTTCCCTAACTTTGCAGCCGGCCTTGAGTTTGTTCTGGAACTCGAGCAGCCCGTGCTGGCTCAAGTTGCCTCTGCTGGTTCACCCACATACTCTCTGAGCAACGCCAAGATGCTTGTGGAGTTGGTTACTGGCACCGCTTTCCTGGATGAGGCCGTTCTCTCAGGAATGTCTGCAGGAATCCCTCTGCAAATCCCTGTGGATTCTTACCGCTATGTTCCCCAGGCTGTTTTGGCCAACGAGACTGTGACGCAGAAGAACTTCTCCGTCCAGCAAGACCAAGTTGTGACGTACTTCAACCGCTTCATTCTCCAGTCGTCCTTGTCGACACAGACGATTGACGCCTTTGAACTGAACGTCAACCCAGGCATTGTGAGCCAGCAGCTCCAGCTCGGTGGCCAGCTTATTCCTCCCCAGCCTCTTGGCTTTACCAACGGTGCTGCGGAAGCCATTGCTGAGATTCACAACGCCATGTTCCGTCATGAGTCTCCTGTGTCTGCTCTCATGGACGGAGACGCCTTTTCTTCAAACCCTCCCGTCGGAGCTGTTCCTTCCCAGACGTCTCGTATGATGACGGCTATTGCCATTGGCTCTGCTCGTGACGCTCATGTCAACGCAGGTCTCGACCTCAACACTCCACCTGGACAGTCTACACTGCGTCTGAACCTTGCCGCACCGCTTAGCTCTGTTCTCCAGATTATCCAGGTTGTCAACTTTGTCCTCCACATCCGTATTCTCCCCAACCAGATTGAGTCTGTCGGTTGATTCCACTGCCACTGTGAAATACACTTTTTCATTCATTCTACTAGCAACATGTCGCAGAACCTTGTTGGAGATCAGTGGAGCCCAGCTCATGGACTTGCTCGCATTCAGTGTGCTGCTCAGGCCCCTTACTCTGGAGATGGGGACACAACGCTTGCCAAGGGAAAGTATTTTGCCATTAGCAAGCCAGTGACGGAGGCAATTCTTCAAGGTGCAGCAGGTGCGGCTGTTGCCGTGAGTGTGGATGCTCTTAAACATGGAGCACTTATTACAACGGACTCTGGTGCAAGTGCGGCAATGGCCATTACTATCCCCACAATTGCTCAAATGTTGGCTGAAGGTTTTAAGGTTGGAGACAGTGTCACTTGTTTTTTGAAGATCCAGCAGACCAACGTCACTTCCTGCGCGTACACGCTTGCCACCGGTGGAGAGGTTACATCTTTTGGCGCACTTGGCAACACAGGAACTGCTCATGCAGTTGCTGGGGGTCGTTTTGCTTTCATGCTTCACATCCACATCGAATCCGCCTCGGCTGTGACCGTCGTCTCTGTCTAATTCATTTCACATTTCATTTCACCATGACCACTGTTCTAACCGCCGACGAGTGGTCTCCAAGCCACGAAGTTGCACGAATCCAAACATGCGCCAAGGACATTTACACGGGAGTGGTTGACCAATCAACGGACCGTGCAAAGTACCATGTGATTTCTAGACCCGCACTCGCCACGTTGACTGTGAATTCTTTAGGCACGTTCGACATTCCAGCGGCGGCATTGAAACATGGTGTGTTGGTTACAATGACAGAAAAGGATGCCGGAGACATTTTCCTGCGTATGCCAACCCTCGAGTCCATGTTTGCGTCTGGTTTGAAGATTGGAGACACTCTGGATTTTTTCCTTCTGATTGATCAAACAGAATCAAACGCCAAAGACTACAAAGTCATCTCAGCTGTCGGGGATACAACAATTACGTACGGAGAGATTGCTTCGGGAAATGGTGTGACCTTTTCGCCCATTGGAAAGTATTCATTTTCTTGTCATTTGCACATTGAAAGCGAGACAGCAATCCGCATTTCGTTTATCTCAGGTCAGTAAATTCAATTTCTCATTATGACTACTGTGATTCATGCTGATGAATGGTCGCCAAGCCATGGAGTGTGTCGGGTAGCAGTTGCGGCCAAAGACAGTCGTACAGGCAATTGGGTGGCGAGCACAGGCCGTGCTAAAAACTTTGCATGGAGTGCCCCTCAGGTGTTCTTTAACATTACGTCTGTTCCAGAAGTTTTCCTCACGCTCAATGATTTGAAGGGTTTGATCACCACTTCTCTTGGAAATACAGGATCTGGAGTGACTCGTACCTTTTCATACCCTAGCATAGCTCAGTTGGTAGCCTCTGGAATTGTCAAGGTGGGAGACACCATTACCACTCGGTTTTCGTTTACCATTGCTTCTCCTGGTACTGGAAACAACATCTTTGAGGTGATAAGACATGCGAGTGACTCTCAATTCACAGCCCCCTATTTTGGGACACCTGGATTTATCTGGATGAATGGTCAAAACACAACTTCCAGGAGTATCACTGTACACTTTACACTTGTGAGTGAGACTGAAGCTCGGTTTGTGTTCTTGAATTAAATGTCCGCATATCTTGGAAGACGAACTCGTCGGTGAGAAATTTGAGGAGTGACGGCGTTGCGTCTCATGACAGACAAACGGTCTAGCAAGGTTGTTCCAGGAGCACGGGCAAAGTTCATGTGGTCGCGCATAGCATGTGCAGAAGGGAGTCTCACTCCTCCAGGGTTGTCTCGAGCGTCTTGCATGAAGTTTCCAAAGCCTTGAGCAACCCGGTGCATCCCCCGAGTGCGCCGCACACGTCCTGTAAAATAATTGAGGGATGGCTCAGTACCCCCATCAGATACAGCACCATGATCCACCACGTCCATTTCATCAGCTTGTCCTGGAGATTCATCAATCTCTGACGGTTCAGTTGTGACGTTCTCGTCAGTTCCTCCTGTTGGGAGAGTTTCTCCTGTTCCTCCACTGTCAGTGTTGGTGTTGGCGGATCCATTTGTTTTTTGGCCTTCCTCCTCCAAGGCCTTCGCAATAAGCTCGATCCTCGAATTGAGGAGTTTTCTCTTATCTGCTGCGTCCTTTCGCGCAGCGAGTTGAGCTGGCGTGGACTTGCGCTTTGGCTTCGCAACCTTCTTGTCGTCTGGGCTGCCTCCAGGTAGTCCCTTACTTCCTGGTTCATTTCCTGTTCCTCCCTCTGTTCCTCGCGTTGTTGTTGTCGACGAAGTTCCTGGGACAACCGAAGTTTTTTCCACAACGCCCACAGCAGCGGGACCGTCAGTAGAGATATTTCCAGCAGCGCCTGGATTGGGAGCAGAATCCCCACTGGTGGTAGCAGCATTGTCCATGGGTGAATGGAGTCACTTTCTGATTCTCTATGGTCTTCTCTGTAGGACGAGTCGCCCGCGGGCTGGGAAACGCTATCAACCGGGGTGCGAGATCCGTCGGACGCGGAATTGACAAAGCAGCCCACTTTGTGGGAGAAGCGGGATCCTCTATTGCTTCTGCAGCTGGAAGAGGTCTCGACGCTGTCGACTCTGCTCTCAACTCTAACGTGGGTCGCGCAATCACAGATGGAGCAGCCACTCTCGCTGAAAACAGTGGTGTACCTCTGGGTGGAGTCGTCGGTCGTGGAATTCGCGGTGCTAGTGGAGTTGTTAAGGGAGCCAGGAAACTGGTGGATGGCCTTGCAAATGTCTCCAGTGGAATTGCTTCTGGAGGGAGTGCCCTCGGCAAGCGTGTGCGAGATACGGGCGGTCTAGTGGGTACGGCTGTCAATCAGGGTGGGCAGCGTGCTGAACAATTCCTCAACCAGTCTCGTCAGAGTTACAACAGAGCCACTCAACAGATTAGTGGATCTCTGGGTCTCACTGCCGGTGGTGGTAAGAACACCCCCTCGCGTGGTGGGTTCGGCATGAATTTGGGGCGTGCTGCAAAGAGACTCTCCACTGGTTTGTCTCGTTTTTAATTAAACACCAAAATTGTCGTTGGGCTTTCCCATGTAGTTGAGCTTGGCGCGTTGTGGGGCAAACTCCCGGCTTGGTGCAGAGATGGAGGGTTGTTCCCACGCCCTCTTGTTCCCACGTCGGGGATGGGTGGGTGTGTTCCCAGTGGGTTGAGAGTCGTCTCGTTCGGCGTTGGAAAGAATCGAGTCTGAGTGACGGACCTGTGTGACATGGTTAGGGCTCTTGGCTTGTCCTGGCAAGTCATACAGCTTCAAGTGCACAGCCCAGTTTTGTCCCTTCGTGTCGACCAGGTTCCAGTCATGGTCGTAGAGACGCATGGTGACTTGGTTGGGGACAGAGTCCGAATGCCAGTAAGAACCCTTGCTGTCCATGATACAGTTTTGACCCCACAAGTCTGGAGTGTGGGCAAGGGACACAACAGGGACCTTTCCACCTACCAGGGTGTTGTTGTTTTCGTCCTTGGCGGCCGACACCACGGAGCCCACACCTGGCCAGTCAACATAGACGTAGCAAAAATCGATGTGGTTCGTGTCAATCACAACTGGAGAAATGACTTCGTATCGAGACCCATTGGGTGTTGAGGAAATGTCACCAATCAAACGCGTCCCCAGTGGTTCTTGAGCATTGAAGGCCGGGTTGTCCACCAACAGAGTGAAGGCAGCTGTATCACTGATCGTCAACTTTTGAGTTGCTTCCGAAAACGTCACCAGGAAATTTGGAGTCCCTACAACGTTAATAATCTGGTCTTGAATCTCGGCAGCCAAGCTTGTTCCTGAGTAAATACCCGGGGTAATGGTATACGTGTACGTTGTCGCTCCTGATAGAATAAGAAACACGTTGTTCGTGGTATCGATTCCATACCAAGAGTACTTAATTTTGCAATCTATTAACATAGTTGTGTACCCACCCGCCAGTGGGCGGGCAGAGAAGTTTTGTTCATAACGCACTGGGACGACGCATGAATTCGCGTCAGTCGCAGTCGGGTTCAATCGGTCCTGGGTGTTGAGATAAACGTCGGACATGGTAAAGTGCTCTTAAGAGCGAGGCTTTTTCGTCGGGGCTCCAGGGGTTTCCAGCACACGGCGCCTTTTCGGGGGTGTAGTAAGCATGGTGACTTCGTCGTGGTGGCTGAGTGACTCCTCCTCGCGTTGGCGCTTGACTTGTTCAACGACGTCGTCGTCCAGTCCCATAGCAGCCATAACGTCGTCGTCGGCCATGTCCATCGTCGTGTTTCCACGAGCAGCCATTTCCTTGGCAATCTCCAAGTCAGTGGGTTTCTGCTTCGCGAAGACGTGAGTGACGTTAAAGGTTGGGTAGCACATGTACTGCTGTCCCTCAGGCTTGTCGCCGTCATGCACTTTGTTGAAGTATGCAATGCTGAGCAGGCACGACTTGAGGCGGGATCCCTTGGGAAGAATGTTCTTGGGGATGGCAGACAGAGGAAGGAAAGACGGAGTTTCACCAACCACATACAGCTTGGTGAAGCGAGACAAGTTGAGAGTAGCGAAACCGTCACCGTTTTCTCCACGGACAACAGGCTTCATGACCCACTTGTCTTCGGCTTCTCCTCCTGCAAGCTTCTCCACAACAGCTTTTAAGTCACTGAAGAACTTGGCGGCGTCAGAGTCCTCTGGAACCAAGAAGTCGAAGCCGTATCCGTCAGAGGACGGGTCGTTGTTCCACTGCTTCTTCTCCGGGTACGTCCCAACCATGCGATGCTCGCGATACAACCCATGCTGTGTCACGCGACACCCCTCGAGGTTGACTGAAAAGCACTGAAGGCTGGTGGTGTCCTTGGCAAAAACCTTGACGCGCTCCACCCAGCCTTTTTCGGTTCTCTCTTCTCCCTTCTCGGAGATTGACGAAAGAGGCGTCTTGGAAATGTCGTGGGCTTTTGCGAGTGTAATTGATGGAATCATTTTTGTAAAGAAAAGTGAGTAATGAACAACAACAACCATATCTCATTGACAGATGACGAACTTGAAAGACTGTCTTGGGACGAACGCATTCTTGATTTGAATACCCAGAAGATGCTTGCAATGGCCCGCGAACCACGTCAGTCGTCTGCTCCGATGGTCGAATCCGATGACGAAGTTTCACCGACGATTACGTCACAAGAAAAAAAGCCCAAGGCCAAGCGCACCTCTGTGACCTACGAAGACCCCTGGAACACGGAGAAGTCCTTCTGCAAGCTGAAACCCTACATGATGAAAACCTACCCCATTGACTGGGACAAGGTCACGCTCAAGCCAGCCAACTTCAAGGCGACGATGCCTGTGACAACTTCCCTTGTCGAGTCTAGCCGCCGGTACACGACCATGGGAATGCTTCCCTATGTGTTGGGTGTTTTTGGACGAGAGGAGTCAGCTGAGTGGCCCGACTGGGTCAAGCAAGCCGTGGAGCAAATCACCGCAAAGGCCTACAAGGACAAGATGGAGTTGAAAACCCCCAAGGTGAAAGTTGTCAAGCCCAAGATTGCAAAGAAGAAGAAGGCTGTCCCCAAGAAGCACCCCAAGCCCAGTGTCATGGACAAGCTCCAAAAAGCTGCGACCAAGAAGGCCAAGAAGATTACCAAGGCCCAAGGCAAGATGATTCTGGATGAGGAACAAGTCACTTTGGAAAATGGTACTGTGGCAACTTTCCACACTTCCATTTCTGGTGTTCCCGTCCGCCACAAGGCTGTGGGTTCCCACACGTGGTTTGCTGAAGGAGACAGGATGAAGCACTTGCCGACTGGAGTAGCACGTGAGAAGGCGGAGGCAAAGAAGAAGGCGCGTGAGGACTTGTACGTCCTCAACTCAGGCATTCAGATGTTTATGGCCGGTCTGACGGATTTGATGGACAAGAACAAGAAGTCCAAGCGTTCTGGTGTTGTCATTCCCAAGTGGATGGTTGAGCAGCTGACCATGGACGAGATGCACTGGGCTATGCGCGCACTCGGTCGTCGTGGTATCAAAGGCTTGGAATTTGTTTACCGCTGTGAAGACACTCTTGTGAAGTGGGGTGGAAAGTCTAGTTCTTAAAAATCAATTTTCCATTGACCATGTCTGGGAATTTTAGAGGAAACATCCGTCAAGGACGTGTCGGCGCGCGTCGCGCTGTTCAACAAAGAGGAGAGAACGACTTGCGTGTGGGTATCAACCGTATCAACACACGCGGGGACTTTGCACTTGACCGCGTCACATTTGACCGTCCCGTCAGCGTGGAAGAAATGTACAATCTCTACACAGCTCTTCGCAATCGGGTTGAAGTTGAAAACCAATCCTCGGTGTACTTCACGTTCCAATTCAAAGGATCCATTCCTGGGGACGTTCAATACCGCACTCTCAAATCTAAACGGTTTAGAAACTTCGGACGTTTTCGTCAGCTGTTCGACGACATGGTCAACCCCGCCAATCAAGGTTCTGGTGCTGTTGGACTAGACGCACTTGGGGACGTGTATGAGCTAGACCCCATGGGTTTTGAGATCTTGTATTCTCGTCCGGGTATTGCCCCTCGTATCATGGCACATGAGGCGGGGTTTGGGACGCCCCCAGTGAAAACGTTGGAGGGGCACCCACCTCTGGTCAAGACACTGACGCGGGGCTCTGAACGCGCCAAGCACTGCTTCGACGTTGTGTGTGAGTGTTTGCACCTTCCCCTGTTTTCTGACTCCACCAACTCCCCACTCCCTCCTACCCAGACAGAGGGCCTGGAATGGTTGAAAAGTGTCGTCCCTTCAACCCGCCCCATCTTTGTCATGGATCCCTGGCGGGTGCAGGTGGGTAAGTTTGACCTCCGTGAAGTGTGCAACGACATGGAACTTGCTAAGACGACTGAAGCCCACCCAGACGAGTTTCTTGTCCTCTCAGGCGACGTTTACGTCGCGCTCAAGCCTTGGTATGTGTGGAAGGTCCACGACCCGGAGAGGAAGCTCTATCCACACGGGCCCATTCTGCTGGCCATTGCGAACAACCACGTGGAACTTGTTCCAGTCGTTTTCGACCCAGCCCTCCTGTGTTGGATTCCAGAGCTGAGACGTCCGGGTCGGTACTTCTTGTCCCGCGGTCGGAGCCTCTTCTATCTGTCTCCACGTGCCAACTCCCCCGACCTCGCAGACGACGCGGAAGGCACGCTACCTCCCCCTTGGGTGCCTCTCCCTGTGGGAAAAGACGCTGACGGAGACCCTTTGACAGTGGGTCAGATTGTGGAACTTGCCGCCCGCGAGCGTGACGAAAGCGTCGCTTATGACGAAGACGACGACGACGGCGACAAACGCCCCACGGGATTCAAGGTCAGTCAGCTGAGTCAAAAGTGGAAGAAGACGTTGGTCATGAGTGACACCTGTGTTGGTAAGTCAAGCGTACGTGGGAACCACGCGACCATTTACTACGACTTTGAGACAGTGTACAACGTCGACGGCAAGTTGATGCCCTACTCCCTTGCCTATCTGATGTTGAGCAACGAAGACAGAGACCGACGTCTTCTGCCTGGAACGTCGAGTCCACAGTTCACAACAGAGGAGCTGGAGGAGCGTGCCTGTGTTCACGTCGGCCCCGACTGTGGAAACGTCTTTGCCAACATTGTCCGCGACTTGGCTTTGTTGAACTCGTTTGAGACGTTGACTCTGACGGGATTCAATTCAGCCAAGTTTGATGCTTTCCTTTTCATGGAAGGGGTGGACTTTCTGGACGAGAGGCTCCAGGACAGTACGTTGTTTTGGAAAAACCACTTTTTCATGGGCGGAGCCCTAGTCGGTGGGTCTCTAGGCGCCCGTGGAGAGCTCCACCTCGACAACCCTGAAAAGAATGGGGGACATGACGTGGGTGTGAGTGTGACTGAGATTTCTCTTATGGACATGGCTCGCCACTTGTCAGGAATGTCTCTGGCTGGAGCGTGCAAGTCGTTTGGCATTCCTCACCTGAAAGTCGGAGACTTTGACCACCAAGAAGTTCAAGCCAAGTACGAGGAGTACGCCCAAGGGGACGGAGACATGCGGTTCATTGAGGAGTGGCCCGGCTTCAAGGAGCAGCTTATCCACTACAACAAGTACGACGTCATTACTCTTGCGGAGCTTGAAGCCTCCTACCGCCAACAACTGTACAAGGTGACGACTGTGGTGACGGAGCAAGAGAAACTCCCCTTGACTGCGGGGTCTCTGTGCTTGAAGCACTGGAAGCACGACCTGGAGACTCGTATCCTCCCTCACCTCAGTGACTTTGTCGTCAACGCAGACCCCCTCTCTCCCCAAGCAGAGTTTCCCTCCGATGACTCCTGTTCTGTGTTTGGCATGTGGCAACCTCTGGACAAGAGAGCTTGGACTGCTCTCAGAACAGGCGTCGTAGGCGGTCGCGTCCAACTGCCCAACGGTCCGTGCGAAGTCAAAGAGACGGTTTCGTCACTCGACGTAACCTCCTTGTACCCGACGTCTATGGTCATGCTCCAGCTCTATTTCCCGTGTGGAACGTGGAGAGAGGTCCCAGCGGGATTCGAACCCAGTCAGCATGGAAAGTTGGGAGTGTACAACGTGGACGTCGACCAGACGCGTATGGTGGAAGCTGGATTCCCCACTGTCGTTCCCCGCAAGGAGTACTCCAGGTCAGGGGCGCTTTTGCGCAACAACTGGAACGCCGCTGTCGTCAACGACGCTTGGGTCACAACTCCCACCCTGGAGTTGCTCCGCCAGTGGGGGGCCAAGATCACGTATCGCGGTGGGTATCAGTGGAGTCACAAGATCCGCAACATTGACTTGTTCGGCGCTCTCAAGGCTTTCTTGAAAGGAAAGAAGCGCCAGGACGAGTTGCCTGACGGACACCCGGACAAGAACAAGGCACTCCGTTCGCTGCTCAAGCTCCTGGCCAATGGTACGTACGGCCAGACCCTGAAAGGGATTTTTGAGCGGACGGTTACGTCGGTGACAACCTGGCAGATGGAAAAGCTGTACCAGCAGCAAGAGGAGGGGAAGATTGAGAGTATCAACGTTGTCCAGGTGCGCGGCAATCGGGTGTTTGTCGACTACACCCGGTCAACGGAGTCTCGCCTCAAGGCTCAGGGTCCGTTCATCGTCGGTGCGTTTGTCCTTGGATACTCTCGTGCGTACTTGGTGTGCATGGCCACACGTATTCCTCCTCATCTGCGTCTGTACTATGACACGGACTCTATCAAAACGACGTGGACGGCCATGATGAGGTTGAAAGCTGAAACGGTTGACGAAAGAGTCGCTGTTTGGCCTGAGTTGTTGGAGGAGTTTCCTGGGTATGCGACTGAACCGCTCATCGGTGGAAAGGAGGTCGGGTGCTGGAGCGAGGAGTTCCCTCCTGACAACGGCGGGATCATCATCCTGTTCAAGAAAGGGTATGTCGCTGTTGCACACGACGGGGAAACCACAGCCAAGGAAGGTGGAAAGCCGATCATCTCTCTCAAAGGGGTTCGACGCAACGACGTTCTGCTGGACGCTGACTTAAGAGTCATGCTTAGCCTCATGCATGCCCAAGGTGCAAAGGGAATGGACGAACTGGTGCGGAGCATCTACGAGTCTGGACAACCTGTGTTGGATAACGCAGTGGTTTTATTCAGAAACATCCTGCAAACAGGAGTTGGGTACGTTCTGGGATCGGTTCTTCACCGCGTCGCCTCTAACACCAAACAAGGAGCGGGCGTAAAGGACACCGAACGTCACTCCTCGTCCTTTGGAAGTATCTTTCAAACCTTCCGGGTCAAGAAACTCTCCATCCATCCTCCCCAACCGGAAGCGGAGGTGTGCGCAGGAAAACCATTCGACCCTGAGGTGCGAGTCTCAGGGGAGAACAGTTGGAGGCGCTACCAACGCTGGCTACATCGGGATGTCATTGGGTATGAGCCAGAAGACGACGACGGCGGCAACGACGTCGACGCCGACGACAACGACGCAGACGGAGACACGGACGGAGGAGACATCGAAGACGAACGACCCCATACACATTTAGACGAAGAGCGAACGGGTGATGGACCTGGATTTTACAGCTGCCGACGTTAAGCAAAAATTGACATATTATGGGTGGATACAAAGACGCCATCATAAACCCTCCCCACAATTCTTTCATGAACGGTCGAGAAAGCCCTCCTCCTGCTTATTCAACTTTGGATGCCCCTCCAACTCCTTGGGAGGAAGACGACCCGTTTGCCGACACTCTAGATCCACCTGGAAAGGACCCTACTGTTGAAGCAGAAGAGACGCTTCAGTCAGAGTTGCAAAAAATTCATATCAAGGAGAACGGTATGGAAGATGGCACGGAGGAGTCTGACGAAAAAGTCACAAGGAACTTGTGGGCCATTGTCTGCATGGTCCCCACATGGTATCCCCGCAAAGGAGCTAAGAATGCAATCCTCATGCAAGGGCTGCCTTCTCCAGATCGCGTGGAAATGTTTTGCGGAACAGAGGAGGCGGCTGTTGACTTGGCCAGACAAAGTGCGTCCAACGTCCTCGACATGCCCCCTGATATGCGTCGCGAGTTTCTGGCTTACAACGTCTGTGGCCCTTACACCCAAGAGGAGGTGGACAAGTTCGACAAGAAGGAGGGACCCATGGCAGAACGCCCTGAACACCGGAACACCCGGTACATTGTGTCTACACGCGTGTACAAGAAGGGCACCAAGAACTGTCAGGTGTCGCGTCTTCGCCCTTTGGAAAGTGGGCCTCCCAAGCACGACTTTGCTCAGCGTTTTCCTGGAGCAAGAATCCCTGTCAAGGAGATCATGGCTGCTGCGCAGAAGATGGGAGTCGAAGGTGGGATGAAGACTCTGCTCATGTCTCATATGGAGGACACAGAAATCCAGCAAACGTTTGGAGAGCCAGAAGACATGGTGGACTGAAAATACACTTCTTGTTTGACAACACTGATGAGTGGTGGAAATCCAGTAAACAATCCGTTTGGAACGGCGGCGGGGCCAAGTGGTCCGGTCGCAGGGCAGCTCTTGGAATTGAAGAGATACGACTGTTCTGTGAATACGGCCGTATTCGCTCAACAAACGTACATCCAGGAAGTGGATCCTAATTTCACCATCGAGTCTGGAGATCAACAAGTGTGGATTCATGGAGCTATCAAAATGTATCGATCGTCTAGCGTCGGACAAGGTCTCATCTATGCAGCGCTGGATCACTCTTCAGACGGCGGAAGTTCATACGACACCCTGTGTACAAGCCCCTGTGGTATGGAAGGCCTGGCTCAAAACTACAACACATTCCCTATTTTCTTCGTGCACACACCTGGAGCTGGAAACCACCGCTACCGCATTCGGTTGTACTCTCCGTCCAACGTCACGATTCTCCTGGGAGTAGGCAACAACAACGGCTGCCAAATGACTTTCTCAAAAAGGCACGTGCCTGCGGATCTGCTGACGACAAATAGGACAACTACCTGGACGTTTAGCTTGACGCCTCCTTAGTAAAATGTGTGTTTTAATCTTCAAGTTCAGGAACATCCTCAAGTTCAGTCTCGTCAATCCGAGGCAACACAGCGTCCTCCTCTGCCAACGGATCCTTATTGGTAGGGATATCGGCCGACCATTCCAAGAGAGTGGCTTCAAACCGGGTCTTCAGTACTTCCTTCATCAGAAGCTCCAGGAGAGAGGCAGTCTCATCAAACACCCTTCCCGCTGTAGTGTTTTTCCGAGCAATCATTTCTTCTGCACCGCGTGCGTATTTCAGAGCCGCTTCCCATTCTCTCTTGGGAGCCTTCAGATCGCTCTTCTTCAACCCAGCGTAGAGGGGATCCGCAGCGAGGGCTGCAAAGTCAACTTCACCCTCCTCAGTCAACGGCTCCCTGGGGAGATCATACACACTGCCAACCTTGGCATTGTCAATGAGCCACTTGCGCAGCAGGCCCAGACGAACACGCTTGAGGACGCTCTTCTTTCTCTTCTCAATAGTAGGGCCGGACATTTAATTACTTGTAGATTTTTTCAACTTCTGTCCAAGGTTTTGGCCCATCGGAGTTGTCCACAGGGTTTTTGCTGTTGCGAGGCCACCGGATTCCCATGTGCATATTCAACGGAGGAGAACTTCTGGCGACGGCTCGAAAGGCCATTTGCTCCACACTGGGAAAGATGTTGTTGGAATAGTAAGAGTCTCGTAAGATGGCGCCCTTGATCGTTCCATACATCATCATCCGTGTTGCCCATATTTTTATAGAAGTCATGCACTCGATTCTTTTGGGAAGTCGTTTCCACTGAGGAGGGTTTGGAACGTAGAGCATGTTGTCGAAGATGCTCCACCCGTTGTTGCCTGGATTTCGAGACGGGGAGTTCCACCAGTACTTGAAGTAGCCCGTGGTGTCAAAGAACATGGCGAGGACTCCACCCCACAAACGCGTAGCAGCTTTTTCGGCGTCCGTGTCTCCAAACAACCACTCTCTCCCGTTGGCTCTTAACAAAGACAGGTCGCCCACGTCCACCCACATCTCCTTCGAACCATAGTCCCACTCGAAGAACGGGCCATACACCTCCATAGTCACAATGTGTACTGATTCAACTCGTTTTTTGATGAATCATGCCACGTCATCATGCCGGATGTCACAGGCTCCTCATCCATGTTTTCCCGCCCAAATTCAAACCACGATGCCACCACCGACTGAAACGTCGGATAGGAGGGAAACACCCGGTTCGTAACCCCTGCTAAGCGACTGAAACGTCTGCAAGGAGGGCAAAAGGATGGTAACGTGACTGTTTTCCGCCATACTTCGTCACACCGCACCTCCGGGACTGGGGACCCACTCCTTGGCACACACGTTTCCTTAAAAATCATTCATTAAAATCGATTTGTATCTATCTTGGGTCTATAACACAC
>Ga0075117_1001309_pt1 | contig 15357 bp, 18 predicted proteins | sample AntAceMetag02UKJ_FD_69789 | JGI IMG/M metagenome (GOLD analysis project Ga0075117, IMG submission 69789) | Saline lake microbial communities from Ace Lake, Antarctica - Antarctic Ace Lake Metagenome 02UKJ | ecosystem: Environmental > Aquatic > Non-marine Saline and Alkaline > Saline | place... | reverse complement strand
TGATCGCAGCAACCTATGGAGCCAAAAAATGAGCGACGCCTATAAGAGCATCAAACAAGGCCTTGAAGACGCTCTCGCCCACGCCAAGGGCAAGGATGTGGGAGCGCGCGTCCATCAGGTTGAAGTCCCAGAGCCAGATGTGGTTGCGATCCGCGCTCGCGCCGGCCTCTCACAAGCGGAGTTTGCCCGGAGTATTGGCGTGGCGGTCGGAACCTTACGAGGCTGGGAGCAAGGACGGCGCAGGCCAGACGGTCCGGCGAGGGTATTGCTGGCCCTGATTGAGAGGCGGCCTCGCATCGTTCAGGATGAATTACAAAGCTGACCGAAGCCGAAAACCAGACGTTCAACAGGCCGACCTTTCACTTATCTCGATATTCCGCGAGCTCTTCCTGGCTGGAATGTCCATCCTGTTCCCTTAGCCTTTTGCTCCAGTATAAGGCTCTGTCCCCGATAGCGTTCCAGATCATGTCGCCATGGCACAAGGGCGAATGCCTTGTCGTTTCCAACAAGCGCCATTCGCCCCTGCGCAAGATCCACCGTCCGCTCAAATTTCCCTTCAAAGACCTGACTCTCCCCAGCCGTCACCTGCGCTCGTCCGGAGCGTCCAGCTTCGCGCGCCCCTGCCCTATCCAGTTCCTCTGATCTCAACTGGACCCGCGCTGCGTTTGAGAGCTCCTGCGCATCCGGTCCAAGCAAGCCTTCCTGCTGAAGGAATGCGAGGCGCGCCCGCCGGGCGGTCAGGACACGTTCAGATAGCTCCATATCCCCATCGGATCCGACATCATCAAGCCATGTCAGCGTCCTTGCCTCCACTTGGCTTTCCAGCGCCACCCAGGAGCGCACCCGCACCGACACATCTCCCTTGCCTGCCTCGAACGCGGCGGCCTGCTCGAGATAATCGTGCGGAATCTCCCAGACCCCATCCGCCCGCCGGTCGGCAATCCCTGACCTGCGAAGCGCCTCCAGGCGTCGCTTGTGTGCCAGCCGGTAAGCTGACGAGGATGCCGGATCTGCCGCCAGATGCAGATCATCAGAATAAAGCCCGCCAGACCGCTCTGCGATGCCTGCAATCACATGATCTGCCTTGCGCGCCTCAGCCTGCCTGGCGCCGACCTCAACAACCGCGCCTTTGGGTGGCATCTCACCCGGTCCCAGATTGCGTGCAGGCACATACCAGGCCGCCCCCTTCATATCCTCGACGATCAGAAAGCGCGTATCGCGTAACTCATCGACAGGACCTTGCGAAAGCACCACGCCGGAAAACGGCGCGCGATCTGCACCTCGCTCCTCCAGAAACCGGACTCCGACAGATGCATGCTCGGGAGAGAGGCCCGCCGACAAGGACCGGATGATGTCGCCGCGACGCCCCATGGCCTGCAAGGCCTTTTCCCAACCAAGTTTCAGACGCCATGTCGCCTGCCCCGTCTTCTCAGCCAGATGGAACCCTTCAAGATGTCTCAGGCGTTGTCGATGAAGCGCCTGGCGGAAGCGGTCAGCTGATCCGCTCGCGCCCACGACTACCACCCTTCCGCCCTGCGCCAGACCTGAGAGTTCCCGGTCGAGCCCCGTGAATCGGTCCTGACCGACCTCACGGCGCGCAGCATTTGCGATGTCCATGTCGCGGCGGGGCCCAAGCGCCTCGGTCACGACCTGCTGCGCCCGTCCGCGAAGCCCCTTCATCAGATAGTCCGGCGCGATGACGAGATCGGTGCCGTCTGCACCGCGTCCCCGCACAATGACATGCGTGTGGGGATGACCGGTATTATGGTGATCGACCGCTACCCAGTCGAGCGGTGTGCCGACGTCCTGTTCCATCTGTTTCATCAGCTGGCGCGTCGTCGCCTTCAGGCCCCCTAGCGCCGTGCCATCCTCTGGCGACACAATGAACCGGAACTGATGGCGATCATCGCGGCTGCGTTCCAGGAACGCCTTGCCATCGACATGCTCGCCTTTGCGGTCGTAGAGCTGGCCTTGCCTGCCGTCGCGATCGACGCCGTCGCGCTGGACATAGCGGACATGCGCGCTAAAGGCCTGCCGGCCACCTGCACGCCCTGCCCGCGCAATATGCACTTTCACAGTGACCCGTCGCATGTGCCGCGCCGCGAACCCGCGGGGTGTTCGCGCGGCTAACGGCAGTGCGCCATTTCCGCGTCCGATATGCCGTCCCCTAAATCCGGTCGGCGCGGCCCGCGCATTCAGCCGGGCCGCGACCTTTCGTATCGAGGCGGATCCCCGCCTGATATTCCCAGCCCCGAGATTACGCAGCCGGCCCAGTCTGGGTGTAAAATCATCTTCCCTGCTCACGAACCGGCTCTTCCGGCGTATGACAGAAAAACGCGCATGAATTCAGCGCGGTGAAGAAATTCTGTCTGTATCGATTGCCTGCAAAGGCATACGAAAAAATGATGTGCAGACAATGACCTGGATGGGCGTGTACGCACATCCTTATATCTTGCCCTACCGGGTTCGCCTTCATAATCCCTGCATCCGCTTGCCGCGCTTTGCATTCGATTGCTGTCCTGTCAGTGTTTGAATGTGAAGAGAGGAATAGCTACGCCATCCAGGTCTTCCAGTTTTGTTGGCCCGAAGTAACGTCCATCGAGAGAGTCCGGATGCGTGTTCAACAGAAAGACTTCGGTCTCCGAGAGACGCACGCAGCCCTGCCAGTCCGGAAGTTTCCCGCCGGAAGAGTCGACAAGATGCGCGCTGGCAACAGTGTCACCATTGATCGATATCATCTGGCCATGCCGGCAGATTTCATCTCCGGAAATGCCAGCAATCCGCTTTACCAGCGGCCAATCCTTGCCGACAAAACCCCGCTCTTCAGCCCACTTCGCATCCGCGCTACTGGCCGAGACAATGACCCATCGGCCAGGGGTGAATGGGTCATTGCTTTGCCAGTATAACCCTTCTGGCGCGCTGCCTGTCCGGTTCCAGATCATATGATCTTCAGGATCAAACAGCCAACCAAACAGGACAAGAAAGAGCCCTGCCCCGGTTATCCACAGGACGGGATGTTTCATTCTGGATCCGGGAGGCGCTGCGAGGTCGAGATATAGGCATGGCGCTCTGACCATTTCATGAGACCGGGCTTGGGATAGTAGACGCGCGCACCATGCTTGCGATAGACGGGCCCGCGTCCCTCACATCGGTAATGATCGAGCGTTGAGCGTTTCAGCCGTAGAAACCTGGCCGCTTCTTCAACGCTGAGCAGCTCCGGCCAGCCATCATCGGTCTTTTCCTGTCGCTTGTCTTTCGTCATCTTACGCCACTCCTTTACGTTTCGTGCGATGACAAATCCTTGGCCAGCACTGCCGCTTTCTGGAGAGGGAAAGTGCCCACGGCGCATTTTCTCCCGGCGGAGTTACCATGCGCAGACAAGGTAAAAACCGCCCCGGGGATGATCTCCGGGGCGGCTAGGTTGCGAGCGAATTGAAGCCTAGTCCCGCGGGTTCCAGAGGATCACGTGGCGCCCTTTCTTGCCTTTTACGGGCGCAAGATTTGCGTAGATCTTGCGCGGGCCGATCTGCGGGTCTGCAAGGGTGATCGAGACATAGTCGCGTCCCGATGCCTTTGCTTTGCGCATCCAGCCGCCACCGATTTCGGTCGAAGTCTCTCCGGCGAAGATGCGGTAGTCGGGCTGGCCGTCTGCGGCTTTCTCCGCGTTCTTCTCGATGCGGATTGGGCTTGTGAGGTTCATCATTGCGAGGGCGCCTTCGAAGCCGGTTTTGGTTTCAGAGACATATCCAAGTGCGTTTGCCATTGTGTACTTCCTTTCGTTTTTGCTCTTGTCTCGGGGACCCCTTGTCCCCGTCGACGCCGGACCGTCCGGACGGCGCAGGACGGGTTTGAACCGCCTCCTTTCTCTTTGGCGGGCGAAACGCAGTGAAGCACTGGCCAGGCGATGAATTTTGTTTCGCGAGGAGCCGCAAAGCGGCGGGGAAAATTCTTGCGTCCGGGCCGGTTTCACAGCCCGGCAGGCGTCGTCCAGGTCACACGGCAAGAGACGGGAACAAGGGGTCCGGTACGCGAGGCTACAAGACGAATGGAACAGGGCTGGCGGACAATTCGGATGCAAGGCGATACCCAAAGACGGGCGATTTTTTTTGCGCCCTCATCCATGAAGCGCAGCACGTCAGCATAGGAGCATGATACGCGAAAGCCGCCCGATGCATGGCACCGGACGGCTCCTGATCCGCCTGAAAAGGAGACTGAATCCTCAGGCGGCGTCTGGCTCTGCGAAGGCCTTCGCATCTGGCTGCGCATTGTCCCGGCCATCCTCGAACAGGCCTGCAATCCGGGCCCAGGCATCAGCAGGCGCAGACCCTGCCCCGTCTACAAGGCGGGCTGGCGGCACCTGCATCCAGCCCGGTCGCCAGTCGGGATTCGGCTCACACGCCTCGCCAGCAATCCGGTTCCCAATGAGCGTCTTCTGCACTTTGGCCGTATCGGTGACGCATGTTGCCGCCAAAGCGTCAGACCCGATATCGGCCACCATCGCATTGATCGCCCGCTTGTCACGGCAGAGGTCGAAGAAGGCCGGTTCCGGACTCCAGCAGGCTGGCAAGTCCGTCTCGCACACATGCAAAACGGCCTCAACGACTGGCCCGCCCGCTTCCAGTGTCTCGGCCATGGTAAAGGCCAGAACCTCCCCCACTTCATCGTCCGACATCGCAAGCAAGGCGGCGAAGATTTCGCACAGGCGATAGGCATCGCCATTGCGGCGGGTCTCTCCTGACAGGTTCATCGCCTCGAACAAGCTGGCAATGCGCTCGCGTTTCGCCGCCATGCCGGCGGCAGCTGTCGAGACTTCAAGGCTCGTCCGCGTGGCGTCCTTGCGGCTGCTGCATTCATGCGCCCGGATCGTCCAGAGCGCGCTGCCGGTCATGGCATGGGCCACCATCAGGCGTAGCGCGATGGCAGGCTGGCCAGCGAGGCTCGCCTGCGCCGCCCCATGGCGGTGCAGGAGAATATATTCAGCAAGCGGGCCAGACATTTCAGGTTTGACGGGCGCAGATGAAGCGTCGTCGCCGCCGTGCTTGTTCTTCTCCCTTCGCCGCGCCTCAGCCTGTGAGATATAACCTTCATTGAAGGTCACGCTGCCGTCATGGCGAAGCTCGACGAACACCGTGCCGCCCTGCTTCTTCGTCTTGGTCACATGGTCCCAGCGATGAAAATACTGCCCCCGCTCAAAGCAGACCACGTCCTTCCAGCCTTCGGCGAGATAAGCCTCGATACGCGACGCAACGGCCGCCGACTGCGCGCTCCAGAACGCATCGACATCCGCAAACACGCCATGCTCGCCAAACAGGTCAGCGGTCATCAAGCCTTCATAGCGGGCCAGTTCAAACAGGGCCTTGTCGGTGGTAATAATTGCCCCGCCCGTAATCCATGCCTTGCAGGTCCGGCCCATCGGCGCGCGATCATCCTCGCTCTCGAACAGGCGAAGCCAGTCTGCCTGCTGCTCAGGTGAGGCGAGCGTCAAAGCCCGGATCGTCTCCCGGTCGATCTCGTCCTCGGCATAGAGCTGGCGGATGGGTTCGGCGAGGGACGCCAGCGCCAGCACCCGTCGCACAAGAAGCACAGTGACCCCGAAGAAGGCGGCGATGTCCTCGACCGCGCGCCCTTCATCATGCAGGCGCTTGAAGGCTATGTATTGCTCCATTTCCGAAGCGGGCAGACGTCCGACATTCTCGATGACGGATGCCGCAATCGCGCTGGCAGCATCTTCCTCCCGCATGATCGCGCACGGCACCATGGGCGGTTTGCCGGTCTCCTTCTCGATCTCTTTCAGGGCGAAGAAACGCCTGCGTCCGGCAACGACGCCGTAATGATCGCCTTCACGGCGCACCAGCAGAGTCTGGCGGATGCCGCTAGCGCGAATTGACGGCAGGATATCGGACACGTCGGGCTTCTTCCGGCTGTGGCGCATGTTCAGCTTGGAGATTCGAAGCTGATCGAGGGAAATATTTTTGAGGATAGGTTGGGCCATGGCATGGGCCTCCTTTGATGAATTGGTTGAAGAGGACAGGCGCGCGCTCATGTGCGTGCCTCTAGATTGGAGAAGGTCGCACAAAGACGCTGCGCGGCCCGGCGACCGATCGCGATGGCGTCAGGAAGAAGGTCATTCGCGACGTCCGTCAGATGTCCATTATCCGAACCTGGATAGTTGGCGTCGACGCCCCACAAGCTGATGGCGTGTTCGTCCAATATGACACCGTCCAGCGATACCGAGAGGACAACACCGCAATAGAACCAGTCGCCGCGCCGCCATGCCTCCATGACAGCTTCGGCCTTGGCCTGAGCCTCCGCGAAGCGCTGTCGATGGTTCGGCCCGGGGCCGATAAATCCGGGCGCGTCCTTGTAGAGCGAGGGCCAGAATCCGTCCTGGCGCTGGTCGGGTGCATCCGGGCTATCGTCGCGCACAATGCGCGCGACGATCCGGAACCCGTCCTGTTCGCAAGCAATGCAATCGCCCTCGCATACGAAGTCAGAGAAACGTTCTGTAAATGCCATGGCTCAGCGGCTCCAGAACACGTGGACTTCATCGAAGCCCGTCTGGAACACCATGATCTCACCATTGAGCGCCATGTCGCGGGCGAGCGCTGTCCAGTCGATGTAGTAGTCGAGCGAAGCCGGGATTTCAGTGCCGGTCTCCCGCATGAATTCCTCAGCGAAATCTGCGGCGCTGCGATATTCTCCGGCATAGTCCTCGAACGCGGCACGGGCCTGTTCAAGGTCATCACCGAAATGCCGGTACAACTTCGCGGCAATCTCGCCATGCTCGCCAAGAAAGTCGGCAAGGACGCAGACGGTTTCAAACGAGGCGTATTCAGACAGGCTTGCGCCTCCAAAGCCCTCATAGTCGTGGATGGCCCATTCCTCGGCATCGGGCTCGGGGCTCACCGCCAGCATCGCGCGGACCGCTGCCCTGAGCTCGTCAGGCGTGGTTGCCTCAATCCATGCGCCATGCAGGTGGCCATTATTGTAGGCCGCAAGGCAGGCCACGTAGATGCGGGGATGGTCTGGAACCGAGAGTGCGGAAGCAGTTCCAGGGGGAGCAGCGGGGTCAAGTTGGTCAGTCATATCAGTCTCCTTTGCGCCGCCCCGCGTTCTGTCCCGCATCAGGCGGGGGTGGGCGGCGAAAAGGTGCATCGCCGGAGCGCATAAGGGCCTCGCACAAGGGGAAGCCGTAGGTAGAAGACCTAAAGACGCTCACACAAGACAATGTCCCGCCCCCTTGTGCGGGGACCGCGCTCTGGCAGACGCACCGTCCGCCCAGACCCGGCTGTTGGGGAGAGATATTGAGGCGGAGGAAGGCTACAGATACTGGCGAGAACGTTGCGGCAAACTTGCACAACGTCTTAAGTATCAGCGCGTTTCAGGTTGACCCAACAAAGGAACCCGGAAAATGTCGTGGCACCGACAATTTATCGCTGAAATCCGCCGATCACGTTCGGTCGCCCACACCGGTTTGCACGCGCCGCAGTCAAAATTGCCGAGCGAAGTCCAGCAGCGAATCTGCTAATCAATGGCAGATTTCTTTTGGATCATATGAACTTGTCACTCAACCAGTATCCGGCTGGATCAAAGGTTCACGGAAAGCTATTTCGCGCCCAGAGGTTCTTCACCAGCCGGAAGCAGAACAGATTGAAGCCCATTTTTTGTTTCGTTCCACGTCCAGGTTCGCGTCCCATTCAAGCACTCTTCCAGTGTCGGATCACTTTTATGAGGAGCATGAATTGTTAAGCAGATATCCAATGCAGATCCCGCAAGGCCTTGGCAATCAGGTACGAACTCGACTCGCTCCGAATTTAGTCGATCTCTGAATTCCGCGTATTCTTCATACTCAGGGTTCCACTCCATGCTTGATTTGGCGGTTGCGGGCCAAATCCGTTTGTACTCAAAACACCAAGCTGGGTTCTCTCGATCTTCACTTCCGTTGCAATACTCCTCATTGCCCAAACCATTTACTCGAACAACTCCTCCTCCGGCGCACTCGTAGATCTTGCCTCCGTTCTCCAAAATATTGCTTTTGTGATTTTGGTAAAATGCATAAGAGGCAGCCAGCAGGAAGCCGCCGCCAATAACAACTACGGGAAGATTGTTAGATCTGCTGTTGTGTCTCATCGACCGGTTCATTTGTTAGTACTACCATGTAGTGTATCGACAATATTCTTGAGACTCTAGTCAGATCGATATCTTTCATTACATCTTGGCTGCGTCACACCCGCAGCAGGCACGAGCTGTTAAAGATCGATTGACAGAATTGGGTCGCACACGGCTTGGAGAAGAAAATCAGCTCGCAAACGGTCCCTCAATCAGGGGAGTTAGAACATGCGATTTGCACAGCGGCGTGACTGGAAGAGCCTTCTACCAGCGTTGCCATTTTTCCAGGATTTCGAAGCGGCGTCTTTGCTTCTTCAAGAGTGTCGCCGTCTCCTACATACTTGAACAGCTGCCGTGCACAGTCGATTTCACGCACCGAGTAGCTAGAGCCAGATGGCCCTGTTCTTCGCGTTGTCGCGACCAACACTCCATCCATATTCTTTGAGACAGCAATAAGCTGGTATTTCGCCTTTGTGTCTGCCGGTACAGTGAAGGAAATTTCCGGCGCTTTTGCGGCAGAAACCGTTTCAGCACCTTCAGTTTCCGTTTCTGTGTTGACCCTCTGAGCTTCCCGCTCCTTCGAAGCAGTCTCTGAAGCGCTGTTTGGTTCTGCACCACATGCTACGAGCGCCGCGCACATCAGAATCTGGATTTGAATTGGTTTTCGCAATGAAGAACCTCCTATCATGAATGCTTCAGGTTGAATGAGTCTGATTCTACGTCAAGCGTCGCACACGTATATCCAGACTTAAGCCCCCCCTTAAACGCGCACCAATCTCGGGAATACGCCGGCAAAGCGCTCCGTGGCCGAATGACCGGGTCGGGCCGTAAAGGCTCTTTCCAGACGACTTCGCCATCCTTCTGGAACTCACCAATTCTCCCCCTGAGAGATGAATCAGTGCCCCCATTGAACAGACATTCTACCCAAGCCCTTCTTCAAGCGCCCGCGACCCCTCTGGCTCCCTTGGCCAGTGGGAAGTGCGGGCGCGCGACAAGCCGGCGAGCCCCAGTGCCACGGCTTGTCGACGAACAAACGGATCCTCAGTGAGCCTCGCCGGGCAGATCGGCGGATGATGGCATCAGCGGTTCCGGAAAGAGCGCCGGGCGAAGCTCGGCGATTTGACCGGACCGCCACGATATCTGTGCACCCATTGCCCAGCCGATCGAACAGCCCCGCGCAAACGCGCGGGCAGGTCGCAGATGACTCCAGGCCTTGTCAGGCCACCCGCCGATCCAGACCAAGCTGAGCGCCCAGCAACTCGACCAGGTATCCGCCATCGCGGAGACCTTCTGCTTTCCGGATGATGTATTTGATCGCATCCTTCATGGTTCCGCCCTCCACGCCCCATTCCGCGTCAACAGAATCCTTGCCGTTCAGGACGATGGCAATGTCTCGCCTGGACATGCCAAGCTCCAAACAGTCGAGTGCGACAAGGCCGTCCCGGAGGATTTGTGTTGTCTTCGTCCAGAGCGGAACCTCGGCAACGGGTCCCTGCTCGACCAGAGCCAGCGCCGCTTTCTGCGCTTTGACTTTGCGCTCATAGTCGTCGAGGTCAGAAATGGTCAGCTTCATTTTGACGGGCTCGAGGCCAATCAACGAAGCGCCGGTACAGCGGACCTGAACCACGCAGCCTTTTCCGCGGACCAGAAGAAACTCGCGGGCCTGCAGGTCCGTGACATGCGTGATATCGCAGATTGGCACGGTGCGATCCCAGATGTCACACTTCTGACCGGGCGCACGCGGCGAGCAATTGATTTCGACCTGATCGGGATAGACATGCTTGTTCCAGACCGCGTCGGCTTCGAGACCATTGAGGTCTGGATCAGGCATGAAGACCAAGCCCCAGCGTTCGGCCAGTCTCTGAGGGACGCGAGACCTGAGCATCCGGATCGGGGCGCAGGGCGCTATTTTTTCCGAGATCTCCTCATCGCGCCGGAGCGCCGCATCGCGCCTCAGTTTGCGGTTACGACGGACATATTCCCAGGCCCAGCGGTCCCGTGAAAGCGGCCAGAGATAATCATAGCGTTTCAGTACGCCTGAGGAATTCAATGGATAGGTTTTCATCGGCCTCTTCCGTGTCGCTCCAGCACGTGCAAGCCAGATGCCAATTTCTACTCTAGGTAACTTTCTAATTCTCCTTAAGGTGTATCTTATTCGGCCAAAAAACAGTCAAAATCCTTCCAGATAAAGACCTTTACAGAAAAAACCCAATAGATATCCTCTCTTTAGTTGAAACTCTTCCGCCCTCCCGATTGCCAAAACCAGACGAGATTTCCGCCCGTGCAGACGTCACTTGATCACCTCAGCCCAGGCCGCGCCCGCGCATTGGCGAGGGCCCGGGACATCATGCTTGAAGAACTGCAGGCCCGGATCGAAACAGAAGGCGGCGCAAGAGCGAGCCGATACAGGCTTTTGAAGCTCATCCTGTTCGGCCCCTTCGCGGCAAACAGCAAATCAGAGACAGCGGCCCCCTCAACGCAAGCCGCGATGAACCTTCTCGTGATCGTCAGCCATCGCGCACTGGCCGGGATGAGCGCCTTCTGGGACGAGGTCGAAGAGCGCATCGCCCGGGACCGGCAGGTCAAATGCCCCGTAACCCTCATCATCCACACGCTGCCAGACGTAAACAGCCAGCTCAAAGCCGGCGCCCCGTTTTTCTGCGAAATCATCAATCAAGGCATCCTCGTCTACGCGGACAGCGAACCCGGCAGGAACGGCCGCTCCAAGAACATCCTTGCCAGACCAATCGGCCCAAACCCTCAGCGAGCTTTTGAAATGGGAGTGGATCTGCACTCGCAGTGGAAAGGTGCCGCTGAGCAGGCATTCTTCTTGGGGAAAGTTTCAATTGCCCAAGGTGAAGAGTGGAACCGAAGATCGGCGTTCCAACTGAACCAAGCGGCTGAGAGCGCATATCGCATGTTCTTGCTAACGGTGACTCAGTACGCGCCCGCCAGCCACAACCTCGCCAAGCTCCGCAGCCTGGCAAGGGCGGTCGACCCGAGAATCGACGAGGTTTGGGCGCCGCTGCGAAAATCCTATCACCGGCATTTTGAACTCCTAGAGCGGGCCTATGTCGAAGCCCGCTATTCGCCTACCTACGAGACCCATGCCGATATTCTCGCCTGGCAAGCCGACAGAATCGAGGTGCTGATTGGCCTCGCGGAGGCCCTGTGTCGTGAGCACCTCGACCGCCTCAAAGCTGAACATGACCAACAGAATTGCATGTCTTCCAGAACTCTGGTCTCTAGTGGCGACGACAGGTAGAGGGGCGGAGACGTGCCACAAGAGGAAACGCGCAGCTCGTGAAGAAAAGTCTCGATCATCTCAACCTGCAAAAGCAGAAAGAGGTCGCCTACATCAGGAAGGTGATTCTCGAAGAGCTTGAGGTCCGCCTACGCGAGTCTACGTCGAAACGGGTGGCTCGCTACCGAATCCTCAAACTTGTCCTCTATGGAAGCTTCGCACGCGGCACGTGGTTCGACGACCGCAAATCCGGCCGGGCTTCAGACTATGACTTCCTCGTCATCGTTTCCCACAAGGCGTTGACCGACATGACCACCTTCTGGTCCAGTGTTGAAGACCGACTGTTCCAGGACCCTAAAATACAGAAAGATATATCGCTAATCGTCCACACGCTGCGTGAGGTGAACGTAAGTCTCGCGGATGGGCAGTACTTCTTCGCCGAAGTGATCAACCAAGGCGTATTACTCTATGATATTGATGCTGAATCAAAATCCGACAGGCCCAAGTCGCGAATTGTTGAAGCAAAAAACCCCGCTCCCCTTCGAACGTACGAGATGTCTCGGGACTATTTCAACTACTGGAAAAAAGCGGCCGTTCAAACGCTGTTTCTTGGTCAGGAAAGCATGAAGCACGGTGGAGACTGGGCACGAAGTTCCGCCTTCCAGCTGCACCAGGCCACCGAAGCGATCTACCGCATGGTTCTCCTTACCGTTACTCTCTACGCGCCTGCCACCCATCACCTCGGCAAGCTGCGCCAGCGCTGCGAAGCCATCGATCCCCGTCTCGCCGAAGCCTGGGGCCCCGAACGCAAGCCTTACAAACGCTATTTCGAACTCCTGCGCCGGGCCTATGTCGAAGCCCGCTATTCGCCAGCCTATGAGACAAGCCCTGAAATCCTTAACTGGCAGGCCGAGCGGATTGCACGGCTCATGGAACTTGCTGAGGCATCCTGCCAGGAGAGGCTCGAAAAACTAGCAGCAGAGGCTAAGGCGTTCTAATCCGACACGGTGCGCCGGTCCGCCACATCTCCCACAAACAACGACCTTCCCTCCTTCCAATACCAGCGACAATCAGATAAGCCTCCTCCCCGGGTGGGCCGGCACAGCGATAAGACCTCCGGGTCAAAACCTGTGCCCCGTTGCGCATGCTTCGCGGTTTTCCGACGGCCCATCTATTTTCCTTTTCTGGTTGCAAGTGCGCGCCTCGCCGCCTAGAATAATCTTCAGCATCTTTGCAAGAAGAGGCTCGGGGCGTCGGAAACCCTGGCAGAGCATGGTCCACCTTCAACTGCTTTTCAGCACAGACGGTCTTATTGCGACTCCCGGTCTCCGACCATGCCCCCGAACCCTTCCGTTCACGGATGCGCAGGGCGTCGGAAACCCTGGTGAAGCATGGCTGATAATCACCTGCGCATCCTGCGCAGGCCCGCTGTCCTGTACCAGAGATTCTCACGCCGGAACCGAAGCAGGGGCACGGCATGGCAGGCACACCGCGACGATCAAAGCAGAACGGCCAACGGGATGCGGTCCATGCGTCTTTAGCAGGAAATGAGACAACAAGGGCTGACCCCGGTCGTTCCATATCAACCCGCCCGCGCCCGTCTGCGCGGCCTGCTGTCGAAGACGCCCTGAACCGGCTCTTCCGGGACTGTCACAATCAGCTGCTGCGATTCTGTCGAATCCGGACCCATAATGCGCCCGAAGCCGAGGATCTGGTCCAGGATGCGTTCGTTGCGGTCCGGCGGGCCTATCCCGACAAGGCCATCGAAGAGTTGCGACCGCTCCTGTTCACGACGCTGAGGAATCTGACCCTCAACTATCTGAACTCCGGTAATACGAAACGCCAGAAGGCATCGGTGGACCTGCCGGGGCGGGATGACCGCCTCGGCTGTCCGCGCACGGTGACACCGGAAATCCAGCTCATGGATGCGCAATTGCTGGCCATTGCCGAACAGGTCATCGCCAGGATGGCGCCGCGCCGCCGACAGGTCCTTAAACTCCACCGTTTCGAGCAGCTGACCTATGACGAGATTGCTGAGCGTCTCTCGGTGTCGCGATCGACGATCAAGAAGGACCTCGCCGATGCCATTGCAGAAATTGCGGAAACGCTCGCCAGGCAGTCCGGGTAGCCGGCAGGCGGATTGCAAATGACGATCCTGGAATGCTCTGGCTGGCGGCCTGGCAGGCTCTTCTTCTGACCTGACTGAGACGCCTTACCAAAGTAAGTGCCGTGCGCCCTCCCGCATCCCCGTGCGCTCATACGCACTCGCCGCAGCGAATGTGAAAATTGCGATCTGTCGTCCGCACGTGTGTCAGCCATCGCAGAAAGCCTGACCCGCATTTTGCATCGAGCGTCATCTGCACGCACGGCGTTGTACAATCTGGCCCATAGTCCGACTGCCCGTTCGTCGTTTGATCTGAGAGGTTTGACCTGACCAGACAGAAAGGCCCTGCCCCATGGCAATCGCGGGACACGCTCAGGAAACAGACAGCCGCCGGACTGCCATGTTGCGTACGGCCTTCTGCCTGGTCGTTCGCAATGCCCTGGATGCCGCCGACACGATCGAGATCATGGCCAATCCAGATGGCTCTGTCTGGATCGAGAAAGCCGGTATCGGTGTCGTGGTCTCCGAGCACACGCTCGACGCCTCTGACCGCGAACGCGTTATCCGGCTTGTCGCCTCCGGGGTCGGAGAAGCCGCAAACCGCGCCGCGCCGATTGTCTCTGCTGAACTCCCCGGCAGCGGCGAGCGCTTTGAAGGGCTTCTCCCCCCTGTCTCGACCGCGCCCTGTTTCTCGATCCGCAAGCCTGCGACCACGCCTTTCGAACTCGGCGACTATGTCGACCAGGGCGCATTGTCCCCTGCCCTCTGCGCGGCGCTCAGGGAGGCTGTCGCAAACCGCGCGAACATTCTGATCGCGGGGGGGACCTCGTCGGGCAAGACCACGTTCACGAACGCGTTGCTTGCAGAGCCGGCCTTCCAGGACGATCGCATTGTTCTCCTCGAAGACACACGCGAGCTCTGCTGCGCTGCGCCCAATACTGTCCAGCTCAGAACCCATCGCGGCAGCGTCAGCCTGCAGCAGCTGGTGCGCTCGACCCTTCGTCTGCGTCCTGACCGGATCATCGTCGGCGAGGTCAGAGGCGCTGAAGCGCTCGATCTGCTCAAGGCCTGGAACACCGGCCATCCCGGCGGCATCACCACGCTTCATGCCAACTCGGCCTATGGCGCCTTGCGGCGACTGGAACAGCTGACGCTCGAAGCGACCAGCCGCGCCCCGTTCGACCTCATCGCAGAGGCAGTTGATGTCGTCGTGTTCATGAGCCGCACGGGCGGCCAGCGCCGGATCGAAGAGGCGCTACGCGTCTCGGGTTTCGATGGCGACGGCTACCAGACCGAGCCGCTCGTTTCCTGCTCCCTTTCGCTCGTCACACAAGGAGACAAGACGTGACCCTCTACAATCAAACCCAAGCGGCAAACCGGACCGTTCAAGCCGCAGCCTGTATCGCGATCGGATTTCTGCTGGCCACGCCCGCCCATGCCGCCGGATCGGGCATGCCCTGGGAGGGCCCGCTCGATCAGATCCTGACCTCGATTGAAGGCCCGGTCGCGCGGATTGTTGCGGTGATCATCATCACACTGACAGGGCTGACACTGGCGTTCGGTGAAACATCCGGCGGCATGCGCAAGCTGATCCAGATCGTGTTCGGCCTCTCGATCGCGTTTGCGGCCACAAGTTTCTTCCTGACCTTCTTCAGTTTCGGCGGCGGAGCGCTCGTCCAGTGACCGAGGGTTTTGAAATCCCCCTGCATCGCGCGCTGACAGAGCCGATCCTGATGGCAGGCGCGCCCAGAACGGCCGCCATAGCCATCGGTACGCTCGCCGCCGCTGTTGGCCTTGGCCTCCAGCTCTGGATACCCGGGCTCGTCCTCTGGGTCGCGGGCCATTCCGCGGCCGTGTTCATGGCACGCGTCGATCCGGATTTCATGGCCGTCGCCAGCCG
>Ga0075117_1001303_pt1 | contig 15416 bp, 7 predicted proteins | sample AntAceMetag02UKJ_FD_69789 | JGI IMG/M metagenome (GOLD analysis project Ga0075117, IMG submission 69789) | Saline lake microbial communities from Ace Lake, Antarctica - Antarctic Ace Lake Metagenome 02UKJ | ecosystem: Environmental > Aquatic > Non-marine Saline and Alkaline > Saline | place... | reverse complement strand
ACCTTATCTGAACTAAAGTTACAAAACCAGTGCACTTTTAGCAAATAAAATCAGCAAATAATCACCGTATTGTATTAACAATCAATATGTTAATTACTTTTTCAGTAAACCCTATATAGCCCTGTTCCAAATACCAGGAGGCGTCTTTTCGTATTTCGTACAAGCCATATAAGCTCCCTAATTTTTCAAATAGCTCCCTGTTTTTAGTGTCTGTAATTTCCTCTGTAAAAGTTGTAAAGGTGTTGTAGGCGAGCTCAACGCTATATGCTTTGCCCAATGCCAACAAATGGGTCTGAACCTTTAAGAAGGCCTGGTAGGAAGGAACACCTTTTTTAATATAGTCTCTAATCCGCATGGCCAAGGTATAGGTAAGCCGCCTAGTCCTGTAATTAAACGCGTGTTTGTGAAATTTAGGATTGTACAGATGCTCCGTATCCACCTTATTGGAGTACACAGGGTTCACGGTGGCTAACTTGTCGCTCAGTTGCTGCCCCAATAATTTAAGGACGGTGGTAAAACCGGCACTATTAAATTCAGCCTTAAAATCGGACAACACCCCTTTGGAGGCTAAAAGTAGTAAGACATTATTATCTCCTTCAAAAGTGGTAAAAATGTCTACATCGGCTTTTAGGTCGGGAATTCGGTTTTCCAAAAGATAGCCTTTTCCACCACAAGCTTCGCGGCATTCCTGTATGGCATTGTTTGCAAACCAGGTGATAACGGATTTTAATCCTGCCACCTGCGTCTCTACTTTGCGCTTGTCCGGTTGGGTATCGTCGCAATAGATTTCCATCATTTTATCTAGCGTAACATGATACACATACGCGCTAGCGATCAAGGGAGTGAGCCGTAATTGATGGGTGGGGTAATCCATGAGTAAATCTTCCTGGATTTTAACACTGTCGTTAAACTGCCTTCTTTGAAGGGCGTGTTTTACTGCTATGGCCAAAGCCATTTTTGCACCACCAAGTCCAGCCCGTGCTACGCAAATCCTGCCGCCCACCAAAGTGCCCAACATGGTAAAAAAGCGCTTGTTTGGATTTTTAATGTCCGATTTGTAGCTACCATCCGCGGTAATAGTTCCATATTTATTCAGCAAATTCTCCCGTGGCACCGCTACCTGATGAAACCATATTTTACCGTTGTCAACACCGTTCAGCCCTAACTTATAGCCATTATCTTCTATGGTGATACCAGGTAAGGTATTATGGTCTGCATCCCGCAGGGGCACCAAAATGGCATGTACGCCCTCATTTTTTCCGTCCACGATCAACTGTGCAAATACCGATGCCATGGTGGAGTGCAGGGCATTGCCTATGTATTCCTTGTTGTCTTTCCTTCCGGGAGTATGGATAATAAGGCTATCCGTTTTCCGGTCATACGTGGCCGTTGTTTTTATACCTCTCACATTGGAGCCGTGGCCCGTTTCTGTCATAGCAAAACAGCCCAATAGTTGTGCTGTTCCGGCTTTACCCAAATAGGCATCATGATGTTTTTTGGTGCCGAGCTTTTGAATGCTACCACCAAAGAGTCCAAATTGCACCCCAAATTTTATGGTAAGGCTACCATCGGCATACATCATATTTTCGAATATGGTGGCATAACCTTCCATATTTCCCGTTCCTCCATATCCTTCAGGATAGGCTAGGGCACCATAACCCTTGTCAGCTAGAAAAATGACCTGTTCCAACACTTTTTGACGGAACTCCTCCTTGTCTCTGTGAACGCCCCAACGGAACATAGGATGATCCAGGGCCTTTCTGAAATCGTCCACTACCTTTGCATTGCTTCCTTTTAATAGGGTGTCTATTTCTGAGGACTTATAGAAATCGGAGGTAATTTCCTCTACAACTTCCACGTCAAAAAGGTGGTGGTAATGGTTGGGTTGTATGCCCAAATTAAGTTCTATGTCCTTAAGGCTGTCGTTAAACGGACAGGTATCGTGGTAATGGCAGACTACTTTCTGACTGAAAGTGGCCAAAGGATAGGTTTCGCTCTCAATGAGTTTTACTTTGGAGTTGGAAATGACCTGTTTCCAGTCCTTTAAGGTTTCGTTTTTTGGGGGATTGGCTACACGTAGCCAAGCGTTTAAAAGTGTTTTTTCATCGGCATGTAAACTGCTATCGTTCTTTATCGCATTTTCCACCACATTGATTTCGGAGGCCGAAACGAGGTCGTCTGACCAAATCACGTAAAAAAAGGGAATGTATTGTAAGGTTCCAGGGGTATATATGTTCTTTTCCATGCCATGAAATTACAAATTTCTACAGAAAAAGTTTATAAAATAAGCATCCAACACATCAAAAAACTTTAGCGGTGTTTGCCTATCTTTGTTAGTGTATGAATGAGTATTTAGACCCTTCCACAGATGGTTTTTCCGATGCGGAACTTGACATAGAAAAAGCTCTTAGGCCGGTTAGTTTTGACGATTTTACCGGACAGGAGCAAGTATTGGAGAACCTTAAGGTTTTTGTGCAGGCTGCCAACCAGCGCGGTGAAGCTCTGGACCATACCCTTTTTCATGGGCCTCCCGGGCTTGGGAAAACAACGTTGGCCAATATCTTGGCCAATGAACTTGGTGTGGGCATCAAGATTACTTCCGGGCCGGTCTTGGATAAGCCAGGTGACCTCGCCGGGTTATTGACCAACTTAGATGAGCGCGATGTTTTATTCATAGACGAGATCCATCGCTTGAGTCCCATTGTAGAAGAATACCTGTATTCAGCAATGGAGGACTACAGAATAGATATTATGATCGAAAGCGGGCCCAATGCCAGATCGGTACAGATCAATTTGAGTCCGTTTACCCTTATTGGAGCCACGACACGTTCCGGATTGTTGACAGCTCCCATGCGGGCTCGTTTTGGTATTCAGAGTAGATTGCAATATTATTCCACCGAATTGTTGTCTACGATAGTGGTGCGGAGCGCGGAAATTTTAAAAGTGCCTATCGCTATGGATGCCGCTATTGAAATTGCCGGAAGGAGCAGGGGCACACCTAGAATCTGTAATGCCTTATTACGTCGTGTGCGGGATTTTGCCCAGATAAAAGGAAATGGAAAGATAGATATGGAGATATCAAAATTTAGTCTTAAAGCATTAAATGTCGATGCCCATGGTTTGGATGAAATGGATAACAAGATTTTGACCACCATAATAGATAAATTCAAAGGAGGCCCTGTTGGTATTACCACCTTGGCCACGGCGGTTTCCGAGAGTGCAGAAACCATAGAGGAAGTCTACGAGCCCTTTTTGATTCAACAAGGTTTTATAATGAGAACGCCTCGCGGCCGTGAAGCAACCGAATTGGCCTATAAACATTTGGGCAGGATTAAAAATAATATACAAGGAGGTTTATTTTGACGAAAAAACTCCCCATAGTATCCCGCACCCATGTTTTTAAGAATAGACACGTAATTCTTAAGAACCCCTTGCCGTTTCATCACGATAATTTTAATAGGCTCGGCGATATTTTTGAAGTGGAGGTCGGTTTTAGAAAGCGTATTGTTTTCACAAGGCATGCCGAGTTCATTAAACAGGTGCTTCAAACAGAGCATAAGAAATATCAGAAATCTTCTTTACAGACGGTTGACCTCGCAAAATATATAGGTAAGGGATTGTTGACTTCCAATGGGGAGCATTGGCGAACACATCGCCGTATGGTTCAGCCTGCCTTTCATAAGAAAAAACTACAGGGACTGTTGCACATCATGCATCAGGCGATCAGAAATGAACTGGCGCGTATTCTACCCAATGAATTGCAGGATGTGTATCCCTTAATAGGAGATTTGGCCTTTCAGGTAGTGGCAACCTCCTTGTTTAGCAGGGACGATATCCAAAAGCAGATGACCGACCTTAAAGATATTACCGAGGCCAATCAACGGATGCTTATTAAGGAAATGCGCCAGCCTTATTTAAATTGGTGGTATAACCTATCTGGAAAAATCGGAAAGCACCTAGGCCTCGCCAAGAATGCAAGGACGATTTTAAATACCATTATTGAAGAACGGATTGCAGAAAATTCTGATAAGGACGATTTGTTGGATATGCTCCTAAAGTCCCGGTATGAAGACGGCAGTCCCATGCCTCGGAAACAGCTGATAGATGAAGTCCTTATTCTTTTCGCTGCAGGTCACGAAACCACGGCAAACGCCCTCGGTTTCACCCTTTATTTACTGGCAAAACATCCAGAAGTGCAGGAAAAGGCATATCAAGAGATTTCCAAGCTGAACTGGGAAACCGACTTGGAAATGGAAGATATAAGACAATTGGGCTATGTAAAACAATGTATTGAAGAAGGCATGCGCTTATATCCGCCGGCCTATTACATAGATCGGGAGTGCATTGCCGCAGATGAAATAGACGGCTATACCATTCCTGAAAATACCATGTTGCTCTTGGCCGTCTACGAACTGCATAGGGACGAACGCTTTTGGGAAGCACCACGGGATTTTATGCCCGAACGTTTTGACCCCAGCAATAAAAAGGACTTCACGGATTATTACTTTCCCTTTGGCGCAGGCCCAAGAATGTGCGTGGGAAACAATTTTGCCATGCAGGAAATGATATTGACCGTTGCGGAGCTGCTCCGCAACTACACCTTGGAACCTGATACAGAAGATATACAGATCAACCCGCTGATTTCCTTAAAGCCCGTGGCCGTGAAACTATATTTCAAGGCCAGATGAACCCAGCAAAGCGATCAGAACTCATAAAGGCCGAAGCAAAGCGGTTGGGATTTTTATCCTGCGGAATGTCCAAGGCCGAGTTTTTAGAAGCCGAAGCCCCAAGACTCGAAAATTGGCTGAATAAGAACAGGAACGGCGAAATGGCCTACATGGCCGATCATTTTGATAAACGCTTGGATCCCACAAAACTGGTAGAAGGCTCAAAGTCGGTCATATCCTTGTTGTTAAATTATTATCCCGAGGAAAAGCAGGTAGAAAATACCTATAAAATTTCCAAATATGCCTATGGTCATGATTACCACCATGTCATAAAATCCAAACTGCGCGAGCTACAGGAATTTATTTCCGAAGAAATAGGGGACGTCCACGGTCGGGCCTTTGTAGATTCCGCACCGGTTTTGGAGAAGGCTTGGGCGGCCAAAAGCGGTTTGGGATGGATCGGAAAGCACAGCAATCTGCTGACCCAAAAAGCAGGTTCCTTTTATTTTATAGCCGAACTCATCGTGGATCTGGAACTAGAATACGATACGCCCGTAACGGACCATTGCGGCACCTGCACCGCATGTATAGACGCCTGCCCTACACAAGCCATTGTAGATCCTTATGTGGTAGATGGAAGTAAATGTATTTCTTATTTTACTATCGAATTAAAGAACGAAATCCCGAACGAATTCCATGGGCAGTTCGATGATTGGGCTTTTGGCTGTGATGTCTGCCAAGACGTTTGCCCGTGGAACAAGTTTTCCAAACCCCATAGCGAACCCTTGTTCAATCCACATCCGGAATTGCTTACCATGTCCAAAAAGGATTGGGAGGAAATTACCGAGGATGTGTTTAAAAAGGTATTTCAAAAATCGGCCGTAAAACGAACCAAGTTTTCGGGATTGCAAAGAAATATCAATTTTCTGAAGTAGGAGTACGGTTACGCCATCGTTTGCGTAGTGGAAAGTAATTCCTTTTCTGATGCGTCCTAACCATACAAGCATTAAAAATACTATCTTGGAAGCTGTTCTATTTTGAGAAATGCGAATTTATATTCTCAATTCGTTGTCATAATGATACAGGTACCTAACCAACCCAACAGTTAACATCATGAAAATAACCAAACCAAGTTTAAATTTTTGGCAGATTTTTAATATGAATGTTGGGTTTCTGGGCATTCAATACAGTTTCGGATTACAACAAACGGCAATCAATCCCATATTTTTATACTTAGGTGCTCCCGAGGAAATGCTTCCCATTTTAAATATTGCCGGACCCATTACCGGACTGATAGTGCAACCTATTATTGGCGCCATGTCAGATAAGACTTGGTCTCCTAAATGGGGCCGTCGAAAGCCTTATTTTTTAATTGGTGCCCTTATTGGTAGTTTGTCCCTTTTTGTATTTCCCCATAGTCCAATATTATGGTTCGCGGTAGGTCTGCTATGGATTTTGGATGTGGGCAACAATATGGCTATGGAACCCTACCGTGCATTTGTTGGAGATAAGTTGCCGGAAAAACAGTTGAGTTTAGGTTTTCAAATGCAAAGCCTCTTCGTTGGAGCGGGAATTTTATTGGCCAACGGTTCCATTGTACTTTTTCAGTATTTATTAGGGGATGAATCCATAGAAGTTGCCGGTTCCATTCCACAATGGCTGTATTATTCATTTTATATCGGCGGTATCCTTTCCATAGCTACTATCTTATGGTCGGTACTCAAAACACCTGAGATTCCTCCTTCCGATGAGGAACTCGCCGTAATCAACTATGACAAGGCTCAGTCTTTAACCACGCGGATTGCAAAACCCTTTTTAGAAATTGGCCAAGCCATTAAGGATATGCCTACTTTTATGTGGAAGATAGGTGCGGTCTACCTTTTTCAATGGTACGCCCTCTTCATTTATTGGCAATACATAACGCCCTTGTTCAAGTTAACCATGGGTTATTCTACAGGTGAGGCTGCCTCGCAGTCTGCCCAGATGAGTCTAACCTACAATATCGTTACCATGTTGGTGGCACTTGCCTTGGTGCCGCTTACCCTTAAGTATGGTGGAAAAAAAATATATGCATTAAGTCTCGTGGGTACGGGTCTGGCCTTGTTCGCTATTCCTTTTATAGAAGATCCCCTGCTGGTTTTGGCTCCAATGGTGCTATTTGGTATAGGATGGGCAGCCATGATGGGCATTCCCTACACCATGGTTTCCAAAGTGGTGCCGCAGGACAGGCGCGGGGTTTATATGGGTATTTTGAATATGATGATCGTTATACCTATGGGGATAGAAACGCTGACTTTTGGCCCTATTTATAAATACTTGCTCGGTGGAAGTGCTGTTAACGCCATACTTTTTGCAGGAGCCTTCTTTATCATTGCTGCTATCTTGGCCATGCGATTAAATGTTCCTAAGGACACCGAGAGCGAAATTTAATTTCACCTTATCTGCGTCAATAATTCATTTTTCATTTTAAAGATGGAACAGGTTGCACTGTTCCAAAGAATACACCTAAATTTGTTGTTCTAAAGTACACTTATGAGTAAGCAAAAACAGAGAAGGGAAGCGTTGATTTACCACGCCAAGCCACAACCGGGAAAAATTAAAATAGTCCCGACCAAGCCCTATGCCACGCAAAGGGATTTGGCCTTGGCATATTCTCCCGGCGTAGCGGAACCTTGTCTGGAAATTGCCAAGAATGTGGAAAATGTCTACAAATACACTGCTAAAGGAAACATTGTAGCGGTTATTTCCAACGGTACCGCTGTGCTAGGTCTGGGAAATATTGGTCCTGAGGCTTCCAAACCGGTAATGGAGGGAAAATGTTTACTCTTTAAGATTTTTGCGGATATAGATGGTATCGATATAGAGATCGATACCGAAGATGTGGATAAGTTCGTGGAAACCGTAAAAATGATCGCACCTACGTTTGGAGGCATTAATTTAGAGGATATAAAAGCGCCCGAAGCCTTTGAGATCGAAAGACGCTTAAAGGAGGAATTGGATATTCCCGTAATGCACGATGATCAGCACGGAACGGCCATTATTTCTGCGGCGGCCCTTTTGAATGCCTTGGAGATTACCGGACAGAAAATGGAGGAAGTAAAAATCGTCATTAGTGGTGCAGGTGCCGCCGCCGTTTCCTGTACCCGATTATATAAAGCCTTTGGAGCTCGTCCAGAACATATTGTGATGCTGGATAGTAAGGGAGTGATACGCAGCGATAGGGATGGTTTATCCAAGGAGAAATTGGAGTTTGCATCGGACAGAAAAATCGACACCTTGGATGAGGCTATGGTAAATGCGGATGTCTTTGTGGGGCTGTCCATTGCCGATATTGTATCTCCGGCAATGCTTTTGTCCATGGCCGATAACCCAATTGTCTTTGCGATGGCAAATCCGGATCCGGAAATCGATTACAATCTGGCTATCGCTACTAGGAAGGATATTATTATGGCTACAGGTCGGTCCGATCATCCCAATCAGGTCAATAACGTTCTAGGTTTCCCCTTTATCTTTAGAGGTGCCTTAGATGTGCGAGCCACTTCTATAAACGAGGCCATGAAAATGGCTGCGGTAAAGGCCTTGGCGGACCTAACCAAAGAGCCCGTTCCCGAACAAGTGAACATTGCTTATGGAGAAACAAGGTTGACATTTGGAAGGGATTATATTATTCCTAAACCCTTTGATCAACGCCTCATCTCAAAAATTCCGCCTGCCGTGGCGAAAGCCGCTATGGAAAGTGGTGTTGCCAAAGCCCCTATAGAGGACTGGAACAAATATGAGGAAGAGCTATTACAGCGTTCTGGAAATGATAATAAAGTGGTACGCTTACTACACAGTAGGGCAAAATCGAACGCCAAACGTATTGTGTTTGCAGAGGCGGATCATTTAGATGTGCTTAAAGCCGCACAGATTGTATATGAGGAGGGCATTGCGGAACCCATACTTTTAGGTAGAACGGATATTATCCAAGAGCTTAAAAAAGAATTGGAATTTGATGCGGATATACCCATTATAGATCCATATTCCAAAGACTTCGATGAGCGGCACCTTCGCTATGCGACCAAATATTGGGAAAGCAGAAGGCGTAGTGGTACTACCTTGTACAGCGCAAAGATAAAAATGAAGGAGCGCAATTATTTCGGTGCAATGATGGTGCTGGAGGGGGATGCGGACGGAATGATTTCCGGCTACTCCAGAGCCTACCCAACAGTAGTAAAACCTATTTTGGAAGTGATAGGAAAAGCGGCAAATGTAAAAAAAGTGTCCACTGTTAATATTATGATTACGGACAGGGGGCCATTATTCCTTGCCGATACTTCCATTAATATTGAACCAAACGCGGAAGAAATTGCAGAAATAGCGCAAATGACTGCAAATGTTGCCGTTACCTTTGGTTTTGAACCGGTGATAGCCATGTTAAGTTATGCCAACTTTGGTTCCTCGCAACATCCTAATGCACGAAAAGTAAGGGAAGCGGTGCGTATCTTGCACGAAAAGAACCCCGATTTGGTGGTGGATGGCGAAATTCAAACCGATTTTGCCTTGAACAAGGAGCTGCTTGAAAGCAAATTCCCGTTCTCTAAACTTGCCGGCAGAAAAGTGAATACGCTTATTTTTCCGAATTTGGAGTCGGCCAACATTACCTATAAACTTTTAAAGGAACTAAACAAATCGGATTCAATTGGTCCGATCATGGTAGGCCTCAGGAAATCGGTTCATATCATGCAATTGGGTGCAAGTGTAGACGAAATTGTAAATATGGCCGCAGTAGCGGTTATAGATGCCCAAGAAAGAGAAAGGCGCAAGAAAGCGAAGTCCAGCAATGAATAGAGGGTAGTGCATAGGCGGTAGTTCCTAGATAGTAAAAAGTTAAAAGTACTTAGTAAAAAGTATGTAGTAAAAAAGTAATTCGTAAAAAGTCAAGGATTAGGAAGTAAGCAGGCGCAGTTGGCCGAGGCAGTAGGGGGTAAGAATAAGTACTCAGTAGAAATTGATAAACAATGCGTCTTTTCTAGTAATTGATTTTATAAGTTAGGTCTCTCGTCTGCGGTAAGTGGGGAGTTGTTAGAGGGTAGTAAATTGTTAAGTTTTCTATTTTTTTAATCTCCTATCTCTTTAACTTACTGTAAGGATGCTGAGCGTAGCCGAAGCATGAACATGAACATGAACTTGAATTTGTGTTTGAACTTGAACTTGACACTTGAACTTAAAAAATGATACACCACCTTAAAGGAAAACTAGTAGAGAAAAATCCAACCTTTGTAATCATAGAGTGTGGTGGGGTGGGTTATTTTGTGAACATATCTTTACATACCTTTTCCAAGGTTCCGGATGGTGAGCTATTACAATTGTATACCCATTTACAAGTTAAGGAGGATTCCCATACTTTATTCGGTTTTGCCGAGAAGTCCGAGCGTGAGATTTTTAGGTTGCTATTGACCGTTTCGGGTATTGGTTCCAGTACGGCAAGGATCATGTTGTCCTCTATGTCCCCGGGACAAATTCGTGATGCTATTGCCAGTGGTGATGTCCCTAAAATACAGGCCATAAAAGGAATCGGTGCCAAAACCGCGCAAAGGGTAATTTTAGACCTTAGGGACAAGATTTTAAAAGTCTATGACATAGACGAACTTTCCACAACTTCAAACAATACAAATAAAGATGAAGCGTTATCTGCTTTAGAGGTTCTCGGATTTGCTAGGAGACAGGCCGAAAAGGTAGTTGACAAAGTAATTTCCCAAGATGCTTCGCTTAGCGTAGAGAACATTATCAAACTCGCGCTCAAAAATTTGTAAAACGTTTGAAATCAGGGGCAATCATCAATCTTAAAATTTCTTTTAAGCATATTTTCCTAATCCTATTTGTTTTTGGATCCATGCAATTCGCTTTGGGACAAGAAACAGAGGAACAGGAGGTTGATTCCGTAAAGACTGGTTTCGACTTAGGGCGTATTGTTCTTGAAAATCCGGAGAGCATCGTTTCCAAATACATTTACGATACTAAATTGGACCGGTATATCTACAATGAAAAAATCGGTAATTTTGATATCGGTTATCCCATCATTCTAACACCGGAACAGTATTACGACCTCATTAAAAAAGAGGGTATCAAATCTTACTTTAAGGAAAAATCCGATGCCTATTCCGGAAAAAAGGCGGGCAGCGAGGAAGCACGACGAAATTTACTACCTAACTTTTATGTGAACAACGATTTCTTTCAATCTGTTTTTGGGGGAAATACTATTGAGGTTATCCCTCAAGGATCCGTTGCAATGGATCTCGGAATTATTTGGCAGAAAAACGATAATCCCTCGCTATCTCCGCGGAACCGTACCAATTTATCCTTCGATTTTGATCAGCGTATCAGTCTAAGTATGTTGGGCAAGATCGGTGAACGACTGCAAGTGAATGCCAACTATGACACCGAGGCTACTTTTGATTTCCAGAACATCGTAAAATTGGATTATACCCCTACCGAAGATGATATTCTTAGGAAAATAGAGGTGGGTAACGTAAATATGCCCTTGAACAGCTCGCTTATTCAGGGTGCGCAAAGTCTATTTGGGGTAAAGACGCAGTTACAGTTTGGCAGAACCATGGTTACAGCCGTTTTTTCGGAGCAGCGATCGCAAAACAATACGGTTGTGGCACAGGGTGGCGGCACCTTGAACGAGTTCAATATTACTGCTCTCGACTATGATGAGGACAAACACTTTTTCTTGGCGCACTATTTTAGGGACAATTATGACAGGGCTTTGGAAACGTATCCGTATATCCAAAGTCAGGTTCAGATTACCCGGCTAGAGGTTTGGGTCACCAACAGGAGCCAGCAGACCTTGAACGTGCGTAACGTGGTAGCCTTTCAGGATTTGGGCGAAGTATTCCCGGAGAAAACAAGAGTAGGACAAAACGGTGCTGCGGCGTCGGGCTTCTTTAATAATGCGGCGGATGATAGGCCAAGGAACAACGCTAACGATTATGATCCGGCACTTATTGGTGCAGGTGGTGCCCTTACCAATAATATACGGGATATCGCCACCGTTGAGAATGCCTTTAATCCCGCCAGTTTTGCCGCAGGGTATAGTCCCAATCAAGGATTTGACTACGCTATTTTAGAAAATGCAAGAAAATTGGAGCAGGGTCGTGACTTTATCTTCAATTCCCAATTGGGGTATATTTCCTTGAACCAGCGTTTAAGTAATGACGAAGTTTTGGCCGTGGCGTTCCAATACACCTTCCGGGGCGAGGTTTTTCAAGTCGGGGAATTTGCCAACGGAGGTCTGGATGCCACCACGGTTTCCCAAGGTGCTAATCCTATTATTGAGAACAATACCTTGATCCTTAAGCTTCTAAAAAGTAATATTACCAACATCAGCGATCCTATCTGGGACCTGATGATGAAAAATATCTATGCCACGGGAGCTTTTCGTTTAAGTCAGGAAGATTTTAAACTTAATATCCTATATTCCGATCCTACACCAAGAAATTATATTACGCCCATAGATGAAGGTCCCGGTTCTGGTTGGCCCGACGGATTACAGGAGCGCATCTTGTTGGATGTCTTTAACTTGGACCGCTTAAATGCATATAACGATTTACAACCAGGTGGTGACGGTTTTTTTGATTTTCTTCCGGGAATAACAATTGATGCCCAAGGGGGACGTATTATTTTCACCAAAGTGGAGCCTTTTGGGGAGTATCTTTTTGAAACTTTGGAAAGCGGTAACGCAGGGCAGTACAATATACCTTCTGCCTATAACCAGAACCAAGAACAATATGTGTTTAGGGATATGTACGAGCTTACCAAGGCGGCGGCATTGCAAGATCCGGAGAAGAATAAATTTATTTTAAAAGGACGGTATAAGGCAGAGGGCAGTAACGGTATTCCGATAGGGGCATGCAACGTGCCCAGGGGCTCTGTAAGGGTAACCGCTGGTGGACGTCAATTACAGGAAGGAATAGATTATACGGTAAACTATCAGGCGGGAACCGTGCAGCTTTTAGATCCTAGTTTGGAGGCTTCCAATACCCCTATAAATATTTCCGTAGAGAACAATGCCGTTTTCGGACAGCAAACAAGACGTTTTTCAGGAGTCAATGTAGAACATCAATTTACGAAGAACTTTGTACTAGGGGGAACACTGTTAAACTTGAACGAGCGCCCGCTTACCCAAAAATCGAACTTTGGTGTAGAACCCGTAAACAATACCATTTTTGGTCTTAACGGAAACTTCTCTACAGAAGTTCCTTTCTTGACCCGTATGGTAAACAAACTACCCAATATAGATACAGATGTGCCTTCCAATGTATCGGTTAGGGCAGAGGTAGCTTGGTTAAAACCGAATTCTCCCAAAAATGCCGACTTTAGAGGGGAGACCACCACCTATTTAGATGATTTTGAAGGGGCACAGACCTTGTTGGATATTAGAGGTTTCTTAGCTTGGAACCTGGCCAGTACGCCTTTGGAGTTTGCTCCGGGCGGACAGTTATCAGGAAGTTCGCCGGAAGATGCCGCCAACCTTCAAAATGGCTTTGGTAGGGCAAAAATGGCTTGGTACACTATTGATCCTATTTTTTACACGAACCAACGACCTCCAGGAATCGGGGATAATGATATTTCCACCAACCCTACAAGACGGATATTTATAGATGAGGTATTTCCACAGGTAGATATTGCCCAAGGGCAGACTACCGTGCAGGGAACTTTGGATATAGCCTATTACCCAAATGCAAAAGGACCCTATAATAACAACCCCAACTTTGACACTGCTCAACCAAGTGAAAAATGGGGAGGTATCATGCGTTCTTTAAGCAGCACCAATTTTGAACAGGCCAATGTGGAGTTTGTACAGTTCTGGGTGTTGGATCCTTATTTAGACGGTGAGGCTACCAGCACCGGGGAGTTGGTGCTAAACCTTGGAAACATTTCGGAGGATATCCTTCGTGACGGGAAAAAGCAATATGAAAACGGACTTCCTGGCGTAAATAGCAATGATTTTGTGGCGCCTACGTCTTGGGGAGAAGTGCCGGCAACACAATCCTTGGTCTATGCTTTTGATGCCAGCGAGCCTAACAGGGCTTTGCAGGATATAGGTTTTGACGGATTAAACGACGAAGCAGAGCAGGCCATCTACGATAGCAATCCAGGCCCGGATTTCGCATTGGATAACTTCCAGTATTATTTGAATAGGGAGGGCGGTATTTTGGAGCGCTACTTGGATTTTAATAACCCCGAAGGCAACTCGCCGGTACAGGTTACCAATACGAATAGGGGTTCCACTACACTCCCTGACGTGGAGGATATTGATCGAGATCTAACCATGAACACGGTAAATAGCTACTATGAATACCGTATAGCTATTAAACCGAATACAACGATCAACGATAAGTATGTTACGGATATTAAGGAAGGGGAAACACCTGAACTTCCCAACGGTGACAAGCTGAACAGAAGATGGATACAGTATAAAATTCCCTTAAGCGATTTTACCGATGCGGTGGGTGGAATTACAGATTTTAGGTCCATTAGTTTTATGCGTATGTATATGACCGGTTTTACGGATGCCACCGTATTGCGTTTTGCGACCTTGGATTTGGTGCGTGGCGATTGGCGTACGTATACAAAAACGCTTCAAGATGCCGATGTAGACAATAATCCTGCAGATGATGGCACCACTTTAGATGTAAATACCGTAAATATTGAAGAAAACAACAGCAGGCTTCCTATACCTTATGTGCTGCCACCAGGTGTGGCGCGGGAGCAGTTGAACAATAATAATACCATTATACGTCAGAACGAGCAGTCGCTTTCCTTGTTGGTAGAAGGTTTGGAAGCACGGGATGCCAGAGGGGTTTTCAAGAATTTGAATATTGATATCCGTCAGTATGAAAAATTAAAAATGTTTATGCACGCGGAGAAAATCGTGGACAGCGATTACGCAGATAGTTCTACGCCCTTAGTGGGTTTCCTGCGCATAGGAACCGATTTTTCCCAGAACTTTTATCAAATAGAATTACCATTACAGTTCACTCCCTTTGGATCTGTTGCCCAAAGTGAGATATGGCCGGATATAAACGAAATGACCATTAACCTGAGTGATCTGAACAAGGTAAAATCTTTATGGATACAAGGAGGGGATTTGAGCGAAGTACGCTTCTTTGAAGTGGAAAATGGTGAGGTAATTGCGGTAAACGAGTTTGATATCCGTGCCCCTGGTAGGGTGCGAATCGGTATCAAGGGAAATCCGTCTTTGGGCAGTATCCGTAGCATGATGGTGGGGATAAAGAATCAGGATAATTTACCCGCAAGGGGCGAAGTCTGGTTCAACGAACTGCGTTTGGCCGGCCTGGACAATAATGGGGGCTGGGCCGCAGTAGCCGCAGTAGATGCCAATATTGCGGATTTTGCCAATATGACGGCAACGGGGAGCACCAGTACTTCCGGTTTTGGGACTCTTGACCAAATGCCAAATGAACGTGCCCGTGAAGATGCTATTTCCTATGACGTGGTAACCAACCTGAATGTGGGTCAATTGCTGCCAAAACAATGGGGCATTCAATTGCCATTTAATTATGGTATTTCCGAGCAGATCATTACCCCGGAATTTGATCCCGTATATGACGATTTAAAATTGGACGATTTAATAAATGCCGCACCCGATGCCCAAGCAGCCGATGAAATAAGGGAACAGGCAGAAGACTATACCAAAAGAACCAGTATTAACCTTATTGGGGTTAGAAAGGACAGGGG
>Ga0075117_1001302_pt1 | contig 15427 bp, 13 predicted proteins | sample AntAceMetag02UKJ_FD_69789 | JGI IMG/M metagenome (GOLD analysis project Ga0075117, IMG submission 69789) | Saline lake microbial communities from Ace Lake, Antarctica - Antarctic Ace Lake Metagenome 02UKJ | ecosystem: Environmental > Aquatic > Non-marine Saline and Alkaline > Saline | place... | reverse complement strand
GGAGAATGTCACCAATAGTGGGATAATTGGTCGAATCCTGAGCCGGCAGCTCTGATTGAATAAGACTCAATACGAAAGTTGCTAGAATCATGCAGGTGAATCTAATGGTTTTCATGTTTTTTTCCCTGTTTTCAGTCAGTGAGATCAAAGTAATTTCAGCGGGGAATCTTGAAATAACAATTCTACAGATTGTTTGCAGGAGATGCACGTATAGAGGAAATATTCTTGATTCCAGGCCTTGGATTACTTGCATCCCGAAATCAGCTGCGATAACGTGTGAATTGAACCATTTGTCTCAGCCAGAGTCTTTTCAGGCGTGTGAGAATTGGTTAGAATTAGATAGAAACTGGCGGGGCTTCCCGCGAGTCGATTTCATATGGTGGGTATAGCTCAGTTGGTTAGAGCGCCGGATTGTGATTCCGGAGGTCGCGGGTTCGAACCCCGTTACTCACCCCTTTTTATTTTTAGCAATGAGACTCACCGCTGCTCTCTTCTGGCACGTCTTGCCAGTTTTTCTGTTGCTCCCCTGCGATTTCTTTCCATTTTCAGCAGGCGGGAAAGTTTCAGCCAGAAATTGAATCAATATTGCCATTATTTTTCAGATTCAACTATACTTTCAGTTCACCTGAACAATTCACACTTAAGTTGAATCTGTTAAAACTTATATTGCCTGAATTTTTCGAATTCAACTATACTGGTCGTGTGATTAAAGTCATCACAATTCAAAATAACCATCAGCGGGTCTACAGTCATAGACCACTTTGAAATCATCAAATTTCGAGAGCGTTTTACCAGGGACGGAGAGCGGAGCTCATGCATCAGGCCAGTAAAATTTTCTGCCGCAATTTGGAACGATCTATTTCTGCAAAAAAACAAATGCTGGAAGATACGGAAATGCAGCAGGAATTTTCGAAAGCAGTGGATCTGGTTCTCCAAAGCTATCAAAGCGGAGGTCGATTGTACCTCGCGGGTAACGGAGGCTCAGCAGCTGATGCACAGCATCTGGCAGCAGAATTTGTCTGCCGCCTGGGTAAAGATCGGGCTTCACTAGCAGCGGAGGCATTAACGACTGATAGTTCGATTCTCACGGCCATCGGGAATGACTACGGTTACGATGTGGTGTTTTCGCGACAACTGGAAGGAAAATTGACAACGAATGATGTTTTCCTGGGAATCACAACATCCGGCAATTCCCCGAACATTCTGAAAGCAGTGCAAACCTGTCAGGAAAAAAATATTCCCAGCATTGTGTTTACCGGACACGGTGGGGGCGCAGTTCGCTCGCTATGCGATGTGTGCGTGATTGCTCGAGGCGAACTAACAAGCCAGATCCAGGAAGTGCATCTAGTGCTCGAACACACTCTCTGTGAATGTGTGGAAGCGGCTCTGTTCAACTTTAAACTGGATCTCGGCTCGTCTCATCAGGACCAACCCGGCCATCCGAGACGGGTAGCCTGATTTAGCGATGCAGGCGCAATCATCTCCAAATAAAGCATTGTTTCTTGATCGCGATGGTGTAATTAATGTAGAGAAAGAGTATCTGCACCAGATAGACGACTTTGAGTTCATTGAGGGAATATTTGAACTCTGTCAGGCAGCACAAGAGTCTGGATACACTTTGATTATCGTCACCAATCAGTCGGGCATCGCGCGTGGTTATTATACAGAAAAACAATTCCATGAATTAATGTCATGGGTTGTAGAGGAATTTGCAAAACGCGACATAATCATTGCTGATGTATTCTATTGCCCGCATCACGCGATCCATGGAACGGGCGTTTACCGTACCGAGTGTGCTTGCCGGAAACCGAAGCCTCAAATGCTGATAGAGGCGGCAAAAAAACATAACCTGCACCTGTCTGAATCAATTCTGGTGGGTGATAAATCATCTGATATCGAAGCTGGTCAGGCAGCCCATCTGAAAACAACGGCGCTGGTCGGAACCGGACACATGGTGAGTCAATCGGATAAAAAGTCGGCAGATATCTTTGCAAACTCATTAATAGAACTCAAAACAATCTTATTTCCTGCGACAGACGCAGCAGATTGATGGATCCTGCGAAAGTATGCAAAATTCTGAACGCGTGATTGGTGTATTAGGTGCCACGAGCCTGGTTGGGCAGAGGTTACTTACGCCGAATCTGTATCTGAATGAAGTCTGCAATGAAAAATTCATTGCATTCACCCGAAAGGAAACTGCCGACTCTCCCGTGGAAACAAAGTCCGTGCGATGGTGCAAACTATCAGAGGCAGAAAAAACGGAATTCACAGATCCCATCTGTGAATGTATTTGTCTGGCCCCCATCTGGGTGTTACCTGATTATTTTGAGCTATTGACTCAGCTTGGCGTCCGGCGAATTGTGGTGCTCAGTTCGACCAGTCGCTTTACCAAAACGAATTCCAATGATGCTGCAGAACAGAAAACTGCTCGCTTATTGATTGAGGGAGAGCAACAGTTACAAAACTGGGCAGAATCTCAGGGCATCACGTGGATCATATTACGCCCCACGTTAATCTATGGTTTCGGTCGAGATAAAAATATCGCTGCGGTAGCGCGTTTGATTCGTCGGCTGAAATTTTTTCCACTTTTAGGAAATGCAAAAGGGTTACGACAACCGGTTCATGCGGATGATGTCGCGATAACCTGTCTTCAAGCATTGCGCGAGCGGAAGATTGGCAATCAAGCCTATAATATTTCTGGTGCTGAAACACTTAGCTATGACGAGCTGATAAAGAGCGTATTTTCTGCACTCGGAATGAAACCGTGCTGCCCACGAATACCGCTCTCACTTTTTCGCGTCGGTGTGGCGTGCTTAAAGGTCCTGCCTCGCTACAGGAACGTCTCTATGGGAATGGCAGAAAGAATGAATTCTGATCTCACTTTCAGCCATACAAAAGCCAATCTTGATTTTGGCTTTCAGCCCAGAGCATTTCTGTTGCAGCGAACGGATGTGGACGCTTAAGCAGAGTCATATTTCATCCTGACGGGTAAGGAAGTCTCTTCTTCCTCCTCGTAAGCAGCTTCAACTTCTTTCGCTGCGAATAAGGTCGTTTCAACTTGTGCAGCCTTGAAAGGTATGGTTTCGACTGGTGTTTCCTTGCGCCATTCAATTTCCCCAGTTTTACCTGCACCACAGTAGGCTGCCAGTAAAACTAATGGCGTCCAGGAAGTTATCACACATAATATGCCCCATTCAGGCCAAATCAGAGCACTCGCCGCCCAGGGAAAAAGCCAACAGACGTTGATGGCGAGGATACTGAAGGTGACTTTGTGATGTGACTTATTGCGCAAATTGTTTTGATTTCCCGACGATTCCAGGAACCGAGAGACTCTTTGATAAGCATGACTTTGATGCGCCTGATACCAACAGTCTCTTCTGAGGATGCGCTGCATAAGTGTCATTGTGGCATCGACCCAGAAGACGCCTGGTAAAATGAACCACACCCAGAGATTTAATGAGCCGGTGGCAAGTGTCATCAAAGCCAGCATTCCCAACATGTATCCCAGAAATGTACTTCCCACGTCACCCATAAAGATTTTTGCTGGTGCCCAATTCGCTCCCAGAAATCCCAGCAAAGAGGCAGCCAGTAACATCATAAAAGCTTGCTCATCAGAGTAGCCTGTAAAAAGAACGGAAGTCTGAAAGCAGATGAGAATACTAGCCATGACGAGCACACTAATTGCTTCAGAAGTGGCCAGACCATCAATACCGTCCATGAAATTAAATAAATTCAACCACCACATCATTCCCAGAACTGCAATTGTCCCTAAAAGCCACGCGGAATCGAGTTTGAATCCCCAGAGTTCCACAGTAGGTAAAGGGGATAAAACAGAAACAGACGTAACGATAATCAGGAGCTGCAAGCAGAGCCTGGTTTTCACGGAGAGTTGACGTAAATCATCCCAGAACCCGATAGTAGCAATGAAAAGTCCGCCACAAACAATGGTTGTGATCGGCCCCCCTGAGATTAGTTCATTCCAGTACAGCAAGCCGATTGAAGAAAGGCTGGTAATAACAAATGCGATTCCGCCTCCGAACGGAGTTGGCTGAGTGTGAGCGCAGCGTTGGGACGGCTCTTTAAGCAATCCTAATGTGGGGGACAGTTTGACAAAAAGTCCGGTACAAACCAGGGTCGCGACAAAAAGACTGAATAGTATTAAGCCGGGCAAAATTAAGCTGCCGATAATCATCAACCAACATCACCCTTAAGAAAATGGCTACTATTAAATTGAAATTTTAACAGGATTCGACTTCGCCTTCGATTGAGAAGCCAAACCTCATATTCTCATCTTTTTCAGACAGATCAACAAACATTGCCTGTTTGTAACCTCAAAATTCGGAGTGGCTGTTCCTCCTAGCTATTTTAGTCCACAATGAGTTTGGACAGAAATCGCGACGGAGTATACAGCGAGCTGAAAATCAGGTCAATCCGACATAATAATCGAGGTTTGCTCGCATAAATTCGCGTAAAAACAGCTCCAAACTGCATACGATTTCAATTCAAGATCAAAATCGCCTGATTTGGTTTGATTGGGACAAGGAAAAACGAGCTGAGACATTTGATGAAAATTCCTTGAAGCGAGTACGGGTTTTGCCAAGCCGCGATTGATTCTGGGGGTAATGGGAATTATTGTAAAAGTGCGATGAAAAAAGCGATACAAAAGTTTTCCTGGTTTTTAGGTGTACTCGGACTGGTGGGGATTCTGCTTCAGTCTCTGCAAGTTCAGGTAGAACATACGCACTTAAATGGTCGCGTCCCGCACAGTCATTCGCACAACCACAGTCATTCGCATGGACACCCACACCATCACCACCACAGTTCTCAGCCCGCCGAAATGACAAAATCGCCGCAGACGCATATTCACGTCGCTCTTCTCTGGTGGGAATTTACACTAAACGTCGATGCAAACATTCGAAGTGCTTCAAAATCTTCAACAGAGGTAACAGAAGAAATTCACTTGCACCCGAAAGAGAGTTCAACATCCAGAGAATACGGGCCATCACTGACAGGTTCGCGAAAAACGCATGGCCCCCTCATTAGCACTCCCCACTGGTCGCAATTGATTTCCGAATGGTACTCAACCTGGCACTCAGTACTTCCCCCCTCTAAAAACGGACCACCCATTCAACAGGACCATTTATGGGCTATCATACCTGTTGCCTCGTGCTATCAATCGATCAATGAACCGCCTCCCGTCCCACCGCCTGAAACCTCTCTTTCTGTTTCATTCTCGTAATTCCTGTTGAGATGCCCGTTGTCGGCTTCCATCAGGTACGGTGCGTTCTAAACAACCTCCAGCCTGTTACTGCATGCTTCTCAGGCAGTTTGTGCGCGCACTTCACAAGAATCGTTCTTGCAAGAAAACAGTCATCGTATGAGCAAAATTTGCTCTGCATGCTGACTGCTAACCTCTAGAAAGATGGTTTTACTTCAATGAAAGAAAAAAGAAAAATTCGACAGGGGTTCACATTAATTGAACTTCTGGTGGTCATAGCGATCATCGCAATCCTGGTTGCCTTATTATTACCTGCTGTGCAGCAGGCCCGAGAAGCAGCCCGGAGACTTTCGTGTAAAAATAATCTGAAACAGTTGGGGCTGGGTCTGCATAATTATCATGATACCCACCGCTGCTTTCCGCCGGGATATATTTTTAAACCGGGAATCGGTGGCAACCATTCCGGCTTTGGCTGGATCACAATGATGCTTCCCATGCTCGATCAGGCAAACTTATATCATCAGTTTGATTTGAATGAGCCCATATACAGTCCCGTGAATTTAGTTCCCCGAGAACAACATCTCCCGGCCCTGCTCTGCCCTTCCGATCCGGTTTCCGATAACGGATTTGTCGAGATGGGAAATTCTGCTGAACGCTATGCGATGGGTTGTTATGTTGCCAATTTCGGACCTCCTGATTTGGATGCGACTCAGGAACAGAGAACAGGAATGTTCAGCCGCAACAGTGCAACGCGCTCCCGCGATGTCACAGATGGGCTATCCAATACCTTATGCGTGGGTGAGCGACAGAACGGCGTATTTAGAAGTGGGGCCATACACGGTAACCATTTCGAATATGAAACCACCTGGGCAGGTGCGGTTCGTGAGATCACAGATGCGACTGATGACCACGGGCATATGGTCCTGTTCCAGACAGGCCACGTTCCCAATGCAAACAACAGTGATGATCGGGACGTCTCTGCCCCGCATGTAGGTTTCTCGCAATTTCTGTTGGGTGATGGCTCCGTCCGCTTGATCGGCTCCAGCACTGATTTCGGAATCTACTCAGCCTTAAGTACGATTTCAGGAGGTGAAATCATCGGCGAATATTAATCGCATGAGACAGTAAGGCTCATTGATCGGCGTGCTCACATCACAATCTGGTGTGAGCACGTTTTGATTAATCGTCACTCATTCCGCTGCGGTTTTTTCGAAAACCAGAATATGCTGGCGAGGTAATACCCCAATGGTCTCTTTCCATTTCAAATTCAACTCCGGACGGGCGACCTCTTTTTTTGCCTGTGCTTCGGACATTTTATGAACGAGTTTGATAGGAACCGCTGGGTCTTCTTTGCGATATTCAACTAACACAACGCGTCCTTTGGGTTTGAGCGCTTTGGAAATTTCCTGCATCATCTCATACGGAAATTCAAATTCATGATAAACGTCTACCATGATTGCCAGATCAATCGAAGCTGGTTTGAGTCCCGGTGATTTCTGGGTTCCCAGCACGGGATGGATATTACTCACGCCCGCTTTTTTCAGTTTCTGATTCAGCAAGTCGAGCATCTCTTGCTGTACATCAACCGCATACACGATGCCTCCCGGACTGACATGGTCAGCCAGAATGACGGAAATCACGCCGCTTCCCGCACCGATATCTGCGATTGCCATTCCCGGCTTCAGTTTTAATGCTTTGGGAAGTAGCGATAGCCTTTCTTCCTGCTCACGGGTTTTTCGTTCCAGCCAGGGTGCGCCCTGATATCCCATTACATGCGCGATTTCCCGGCCACGATAGAATTTGCCAATCCCATTGGGATCATGGTCCCGCGAATAAGAGTAGAATGATTTTTTCGACTGCGATTTCGCTTTGGAACTGGTATCGACTGAATCTTGAGCGGATACAGAAAGTGTTAACAGCACACATCCCAGAGAAGAACAAACATAGCCGATGATGCAATTCCATGACAGTAAAGTCTTCGATGCATTCTTCATCTTCTCTCCTCAAAAAGTATCCGTGATCAGGAGACTAACTCCCCCGTTGCAGGATTTCGATTGTGTCGTTTCATAATTTCTGCCCACTCTTCCTGAGGCACTTCCGTTGCTTCATCTACCAGCATCACAGGGATCCCGTCTCTTATGGGATATTTGAGCCGCGTTGCCTGATCAACAGAAACCAGAAAATCACCGTCACAAATCAGTTTTGCTTTTGTTTTCGGGCAGGCAATGATGTCCTGCAAATGTTGTGGGTCAAATGACATTCGATATTTCTCTGGAAGTATTTCGGGTTACTTAATCTAAATTGTAGCAGATGTCACAAGAGTACAACAACAGATTTCTCTTGAACTAAATCCTGCTGGATCGCGATGTCCAGCAGGCACTGCGCTGTTTGATCAGAAACCTCGTAATTCTTGAATATCTTTGAACGTCCGTAAATCATAATCAATGCCAACATAATCAAGCACAGAGCACAATGCACGAACGGCAACACCGATTCCATCGGGTCCGCTGAAGCCACCAAATTGTCCACCACCCTTGAGATGGGGTTCCACTTCCAGGAAGATTCCGGGGACACCCAGTTTTTTCATTTTCTTTTCCATCTGAGGCAGCATCTCACGCAATTCGCGTAATACAATCTCATGCCCGGCATCGCCTACGTTGGCAGGGACAAAGTTTTTCAAACGTTCTTCATCGACAACGCCCGTCCATTCCAAACTTTTATCGACGGCGTAATCTTTGATATGCAGCCAACCCATCGATTTACTCATATCTCGAAATTCGCTCAAGCACTGTATCGCATCTTTATTTTGTGCCGCGATATTTCCCCCATCATAAATGGTGACCATATTAGAGCGTTTGACCTTTCGGGCGATCTCAGCCAGTAAGGGTCCGGTTTCCCCAATGAGATTCGGTTCTATTTCAAGACCATAGACCAACCCCTTTTTCGCACAGAGATCAACAATCTGACCGATTTGATCGACGGCTTGATTCATATACGGTTTTGGATCTTCGCCTTTGGGAGGATAAAATGAAAAACCGCGAATTAATTTTGTTCCCAGTGTCGTGGCAGCATTGAGCGTGTTCGTGACTTCTTTTTTCAGATATTCCTTGAATGGAACAAATACGTTATGCGAGCCATCATCTTTGTCGACAAGTTTTATTTTGCCAACACGGGCTCCAATGCTGGTGACATTCACACCATACTCATCGTGGAGTTTAAGTAGTGCTTTATATTCTGTCTTATTCAAGTCAACGACATGCTTGATATTTCCATCGCCGAGTACATCTATAAATCGAGGGCTGTAATACTTCAAACCCAAAGCAGAGAGTGCCACCATTTGCTCAACGGCTGTTTTATGATTCGCTGCTTCATCTGCAAATGCACTTAAAATTACTCGGGGATTATCTGACATAACGGATCTTTGCCTTTTATTTCTAAATCTAACGAGGATAAGGGTGAGTCAATGAAAGGGACCATACCGGAGCCATTTTTGACAGGTTTCGAATAAGTTTCAAGAGCTACGAGACGATCCCGATCGCTTTTTCAAAGGCTGTAACAGATTATCCTGCTAACCAAGCGCCTGCGAGATTAGACAATCAGTCGATCGGGACGCATTCGAGACGCATTTCTCAGATGCATGGTCATCGCTGCGGAAGCCGTTTCTGAATCCCGGTTCTGTAACGAATCCAGCAGAACCATATGATCATATAGTCCACGCGTCATGATTTCTGGAGTTTCTTCCGCTGCAGAATAAGAAACCCGTTTATAGCTCCAGCATTTATGAATGGCTTCAGAAATCGGTAAATTTCCACAATGCTCGGCGATTGCCAAGTGTAATGCATAGTCAAATGACCGAGATGCTGCTACCCACGTCTGTAAGTGTTCGCTGGATTGATCGCCTGTTTCATATTGCTGCTGGCATACTTGCACTTCGGTCGCCAGCGATTGTAAGTGCGCCAACTCTGTTTCTGAAATTCTTTGCGCAGCCATTGCCGCTGCAGATGGCTCCAGTAACAGCCGCAATTCATGGATTTCGACCAACCAGTTTTCAGCTCCTTCCCTGATCACTGCGCGATGATTTTTCTGTTGGATTACAATCCCGTCTGCCTGTAAACGCGCCAATGCCTGCACGACAGGCGTGCGGCTCACACCAATTTCACGCGCCAACTGAGTGCTTTTTAACTCGGTTCCGCCTGGAAGCTCGCAACGAATGATGCGCAATAATAATTTCTGGTAAACTTCATCAACGAGTGACGGGCTCACGTCATCTTCAATGACAGTTTGTCCATTCATTTCGGTCAAAGTTGTATTATTTTTATTCATCAGCATCTCATTACACACAGAGAACAAGGTAATTGATTCACAGCCAGAAGAATGTCAGCCTGTCACAAATTAAACTTTCTTTAAAAAGGGTGAGGACTTTCACTCTCAAATTGGTCCATAGACTTGACAATTCCTAGCCCAGGGCCTAAAGTGAATTCACTTCAAAAGATTCTAGAACCAAAAAAAAGCCTGTTTTCGCCATTATAGCAATAATACTGAAGAACACACCTATTAAAACGATAGTTATTGAATTCACTTAGGAATATATTGATGAACTCTGAGACAAAAACAAATAAGCTGAAAGCCGGCATGGTCGGATTTGGCATGATCGTCGATGAGACGTATCGCCCCTTTTTCGAAACCGTTCATGAAACCGGACTTTACCAACGTTCCACAGGCCCTGTGGAGGTTTCCCTGGAAGCGGTTGCTACACGAACCGGTTTACGGGCAGAAAAATATCTTGCGGAACGTGGAGACAAAGTAGGCGGCTTTGAAAGTTTTGCCGGCGATGACGCGATTGAACAAATGGTAAACTCCGGGTTGGATTTTGCCTGCGTTGCATCTCCCGATGATCGCCACTTTGATTCCTGCAAAAAAGTGCTTGAGTCGGGTACGCATCTGATTGTCGAAAAACCCTCGGTGCTGAAATTACAAGAATTAGATGAACTGGCTTCGTTGGCTCAGAAAAATAATGTTACAGCAAAAATCGTTTATCACAAGTTACTCGACCCGGATCATAAAAAACTGAGAACCCTGGTGCATGACGATGTATTGAAACACGTTAATAACGGCTACTGTTCCCTACTGGAACCCAAGTCAATTTCCGGAAGTCAGTTCGCCCAATGGATCACAGGTCGTAATCCGGGAACGTATGTAGCCGTCCATTACATTAAACTGATTGATTTTACTTTCGGAGGAAAACTGAAAACCATTACGGCATCTGGCCAGCGCGGTTTGGTTGGTGACCAAGATGGCCCGACCTGGGATAGCTGCCAGATGAAGATGGTTTACGAATATGACTCCGGACGCGAAGCCGCCTTTGATATTCATACATCCTGGGTGACACCTGATAATTTTCCCGGCTACGTCGAACAGGAAGTCCAGTTTCGTTTTGATAACGGATTATGGAACGGCCATTCCCGCAAGCGAGGCGTGGAGTGCACGGTAGAAGATAAAACCCCCTATACGATCAAAAATTCGATGAATAACCACTTCAACGGCACGTTTGTAGAACCTTGGGGAACTCGCTCGCAGCGCGGCTATGGAATCGAAGTCATCGAACGCTTCGCATGCGAAGTCGCGTTCATTGAGCATGGAGGTCCTGCTTCGGAACGTCAACAACGGTTGGAAGAAGTGCGTTCGCTGAGCTACAACGATATAGCAGCTGACCGCCAGACTGTTGCCGCAGTGCAAGCTTTGGAAGCAATTCTTGAAAAACACGTGCAAGGTGAGCCTGACTGTGTCGTGCGTGTGAATGACAAACAAGGAGGCCTTGTACTTTATCGCCCTGGTTCATCTGAAGCAGAAGTACTTTACGAGGGAACAGTTTAACCAACGTCGATTCTGAACCGACTTTCATTTTTTATATCAAACTCTATTCGCAACCCAGTAATACAAAAGAGAAAACCATGACCACAGCCATTCAATTTGACAACGAAAATCAATCTAATGCTATCCGTGAAGATTTGTTTCAGACAGAACCATTGGCGCTCCGCACATTTACTCCCAGTCAGGCAGTACTTGTGAAATCAGCAGGCTGTTTTCACTGGACACCAGAAGGCCGCCGCCTGTACGACTACACTTCTGGAGTGCTGGTAGCCAACCTGGGACATAACCCACGCCGCTGGATGAAACGCTTCAGTGATTATCTGGGCTGGACGCCAGAAGATATTACAGGTGAAGGTGAAGGAGATTACTTTAAGGCTACCACTCTGACGGCTTACAACGCAGTGACTGAAATCGAAACGGAAGCCAGCAAACGCCTGATCGCTAATATTCAATCTTTCAAAGGCGGCAATCGCTGCGATAAAGTCATGTGGGCCGCTTCCGGCTCAGAAGCGGTACAAAAAGCACTCTGGGCTTGCTTGCATCGCGATTCTGAACGAGACATCATCCTGGCCACTCGTCATGGTTTTCATGGCAAAAAAGGTCTGGCGGGAGCTGTCACCGGATCGGAAACAGATTCAGATCGAGATCCGCGCGTCAAATTCATCAGCTTCCCCCGCACCGAATGCGATGACATTTCAAAATGTGATCAACCATTGGATACTGCCATTTATCAGAAAGAGCTGGAAGATCTCTGGAACGAATTCGGCACGCGTATTAACTGCCTGATCACTGAACCTTATCTTGGTGGGGGAGGAAGCTATCATCCTCAAGTGGAGTACCACAAAGTACTGCAGGATTTCTGCCGCGCTCATGACATCATGTTAATCTTAGACGAAGTCCAAGCCAACTTTGGTCGTACGGGTTGCATGTATGCCTTTGAAAAGTATCAGATTGAACCTGATTTTGTAGTTCTCGGCAAAGGCCTGGGTAATGGGGTTCCCGTTGCTGCAGCTGTCGGCCGCGACGATGTGATCTCCAGCTTAAATTATGGTGAGGCCTCTGACACCTGGAGTGCCAACCCTCTCTCTTCTGCCGCTGTGCTGGCAACCCTGGATGAGTTCGAAGGAACTGATGTCATGGAAAATACACAAAAACTATCTGCTCTGTTTATTGATGGTTTAAATAGCTTGAAAGAGACGGGCATCATCGCCAAAGTTCGAGGTGAAGGCATGGTGTTCGGAATTGAATGTGCCGAACTGGGTGGCAAAACCAGCCAGGAAGTCGCTATTGAACTAGTCAAAACCTGTTACCTTGGTGAGGAAGGCGGAGACAGTATTCATTTATTGGGTGCTCTCGCCGGCAATGTTTTACGTGTGAGTCCTCCAATGACCATGACAGAAGAACAAGCAGCAGACTCGATTGCCCTTTTAACACGTTTATGCAAAAAACTGTCAGAGCAGCTTCAAGCTGCGGCAGCCACTGTGTAATCGAAAGTCAGGCAGTATCAACGAAACAGGCCCCGACATTGACCGGGGCCTGTTTTTTAATTATGTAATGAATGGCTGATTGTGCTAGAACTGTCGTTGATTTCGCCATTGTTCCTGTTGTTCGGGAGTCAGGTTTGGTGGTGGAACTGTTGACTGGGCATTGCTTCTGGAACGCGCGCCTGTCTTGGCACCTCGTGTTTTTCGATTGACTTGAGCTGTCTGCTGATGCTTTGCCTGTGTATAGGAAGCCTGTTGCGTTCCAGCATTGATTCCCGTCGATTCACCTGCATTGACTCCGGCCAGCATCAGACGGTTTTCTTTTTCACGTCGAATTTCATCAAGCCAGTACTGAGCCTCGTTGAATTCCGGTTTCAGCAGAACTGCCTGCAGGAACTGTTGCTCGCTAGCCTGCATTTGCCCGCGTTCTCTAAGAATGTATCCAATGTTATAATGCGCTTCTGCTTCGCCGACAGCACGAATTAAGTGCGGCATGGCACCCTGATAATCACCGGATGAGGCCATCGCGATACCAAGTTGATAACGCACATTTTTGTCTGCAGGTGTCGATTTCACCGCCTCGCTCAGAAGCACAATTGCCTGATCCCACTTTTCTTCGGCTGCGTAGAATTGGCCGATATTAGAACGTACGTTCGGATCATTCGGGGCCAATTTCAAAGCTTTCTGGAATCCTTTTTCGGCTTCCACTTTACGACCGGCCACTTGATCGAGCCGCGCCAGTCCCAGGAGCGCTTCAATTGATTTCGAGTTCTCGCCTAAAGCAACTTCGTAGGAAGAACGGGCAGATTTTGTATCACCCATTTTTTCCTGAAGTTGACCGTGTGTGACATAAAATTTATCGGGATTCTTCAGTTTATTCTTGGCAACTGAAATTTTATCTTTCAAAGTGACCGGCGCGGTATCATCCGCTTTTGAAACAACTGCTTGTTTCATGGAAGCGCAACCGTTGCAGACCAATAATGCACAAGCGATTCCAGCGATCCATGTCTGTTTTGTCATTTGTATTGACATTTAATTACCTCCGTGAGGTGCACGTGAAAGACGTGAATTTTGATTCCTAACAGTTTCTTCACACGACGGACCAACTGGATATGAACTATGCCTGTCAATTCTGAATTCAAGACAGAATCGAGGGTTACATATCAGTAACTGGTAAAAACGAGTGAGAATGTATGAATCAGGTTGCTTTATGAGCCTTACATGTAAGGCATCATTATCAAATTCAGGAAAGGAATTTATATTTGACAGAAGAAACGTTGTGCTGCTTCTGTAATGAATTGAGAATTTAAGATGGGTTCCTGTCCTTTAAATCGACAGATTGACTGCAGAATCTCCAGTAAATCTCGCGGGTCACTCGATCTAGGGGGTTTTCCCTGGTTGTAATAATTGTCATATAGATAAGCTACAAAAGCTGGGTCATACATTATGTCACGTTGACGGCAACAGAGCTTGCAGATCTCGGTAAAGACCTCTCGAGAAGGCGCATTGATTCGAATCTTATGTCGGATACGACGCAGAAAAGCTTCATCAACCAGGTCCTTGGGATCTAGATTGGTTGAGAAAATGATGAGTTGCTCAAACGGGACGGCAAATTTCTTACCCGTTGCCAGAGTCAGGTAGTCAATACCATCCTCGAGCGGCATAATCCACCGGTTGAGCAGATCTTTGGGACTGACAAGCTGCCTACCAAAGTCGTCGATCAAAAACACGCCGCCGTTTGCTTTGAGATGCAATGGTGCTGTGTAAAAATTACTGGTTTTGTTGTAGCGCAAATCCAGCATGTCCAAATTCAGCTCACCACCAGTAATGACAACCGGGCGTCTGATCCTGCGCCAACGGAGGTCTGATTCTGGTTTGTCCCATTCTTCCATTTCCGGAATTCGGCCTCTCTTAGGGGAGTCTGAAGGATTTCGCTCCTGAAGCTCGTCATCATCGGTTGTTTGATGAATGCTCGGGTCAAACACTGTGATAATGCTATTTTCCATCTGTAAGGCATAGGGAACATGAATTTCTCCCCCCTGACGATTTAGAAAATTCCCCAACCCTTTGGCAATCAGAGTTTTACCGTTTCCTGGAGGTCCGTAAATAAAAATCGAACGACCACTGCAGACTGCAGGGCCGAGTTCATCCAGGAGCCCTTCACGAATTATGAATTCCGAAAAGGCGGCTTTCAGCTTCTCGGGTGTACAATCAATGCCTGTCACCGTCTGTAACCGACACTGTTTAACATAAGCCTCCAATGTCACAGGAGCAGGCCCTACATAACGGCATTGTTCAAACGCTTCACGGGCACGAATCCGACCCAGTTCTGTCAGATTAAAACGATAGGAAGAACGTCCCATCAAAGTGCCGGAAGAGACATCAATGCATTTTTCCTCTTTGAGAAAAATCAGTGCTTCATCGATGATAGAAAATGGAAGATGGGCGCTGCGGGAAATGTCGATTCCCAGCGCACTCCCCTGTAAATAAAGCTGCTTCAAAACCAGATTGCATAACTGCATTAAAGACAAACCACTATCAACCAGCGTTTGCGGTACCGGGATAGATTTGCCTTGGTTTTTGAGATGCTTTACTCGAAGCACCGGTGCTTCTTCTTTCACAGTGACCTGTAAATCAGGGATTGACTTTTTTTTCTGAAAGAGATCACTGTAGAGGTCTGTCAGGTCATTATTTTTTGCAGCAAAACGCTGTCCCTGATCCGTGCCTACTCCCGGTAGTTCAGATTTTTCATTCTGCTCCGAAAGTATGTCATTAACGGGAATAAGAGGTTCATCTTCAATAGGACGATCAATCATGACGAGGTTTCGTCTGGATTTACAAGAGAAAGAAACGG
>Ga0075117_1001301_pt1 | contig 15438 bp, 7 predicted proteins | sample AntAceMetag02UKJ_FD_69789 | JGI IMG/M metagenome (GOLD analysis project Ga0075117, IMG submission 69789) | Saline lake microbial communities from Ace Lake, Antarctica - Antarctic Ace Lake Metagenome 02UKJ | ecosystem: Environmental > Aquatic > Non-marine Saline and Alkaline > Saline | place... | reverse complement strand
CCAAGACTTGCTGATTGACATCCGCTGCGCCTGTCAGCGAAACGCCGTCCGCCGCCCAGGTCTGCAACTCCAGCACTTCCGGTGGCAGTTGGCTTTGTTTCACGGTTCCTAGAGGAATTTGGCGAGCACCGGAATTCGCCAACAACACTTCGACATCCGCTGACAACAGGAAGTCGACGAATTTTTGAGCGTTGTCAAGCTGCGAGCAGTTCTTGATGATCGCCACACAGTTGGGCAGGCAGATCGTCTGACCGCTTTCCAATCGCACGGGCACCATGGCGACCGGTTTGCCCGCGTCGATCGCGACAAACGCGTCGTCGGTGTCTGTGAAACCAACGTCACACATTCCTTCGGCCACCAAGTCTTTGGTCATCGAATTACCACGGACTTCCCGAATGCCGCGTTCGTGAATCTCAGCGTGCCAAGCCTTCAGACGGTCTTCGCCCCACGCGGCCATCAACACCGAATAGTGCGATAGTGTGGTGCCGAACAACGGTTGAGCAATCGCGACGCGGCTTAGTGATCCCTGCTGCAAAACCTTGTTGACCACATCTTCCGTGGCCGACAGGTGATCCGTGTTGACCAGATACACCCGCAAGCGTCCGGCGAAACCCGTCCAGTATCCCGCTTCGTCTTTGTACTGGTTCGGGATACGATCGGCGTTTTGGCTGCGATAAGGTTGCAAAATTTCCGCGTGCTGCAGCCGGATGGTTCCCAGCGTCTGGTTGTTCCAAAACACGTCGCAGCGTGGATTGTTTTGTTCTGCAATCAGCAGGTTGGTGAGTCCCAGTGACTTGTTGGCTTCTTCGTCGAAACGCACTTCAACAGTGATGCCCGTTTGTTGTTCGAACAGTTGAATGACCTGTTCGGCATACGTGGCATCGTGGGCGCAGTAGACGACAAGTTGAGACTCCGAATCCACGTCACCGGATTGCCGCGTCAGCAGCCACATCGACGCCAATAAGACACTGACGACGATGCCAGCGGCCCGCATTTCACCTGCACGAGCCACTATTTGGCTTTCGGCTTCTGATTAACTTGTTCGATTTTGTCGAAGTAGCCCTTGATGCTATCCACGTATCCGGGCGGAATTTCTTCGGTATCGATGGCCGACTGCACGCTGGATTTCAGTGAACTAATGCTCTGCTGATACTCACGCATTTTTTCCGGATCAAAGTCCAGTTCTTCGGCGTACTCTCTGGTTTTGATCGACAGCAGAATCTTTCCGGCCTGAATCTGAGGCTTCTCTTTTTCGGTCTGGTAACCTTCTGGGTCGCTGTCGTCTTCCGGTGTCACACCACCTTTGCCGACACCTTCGCCATCGCCTTCGTTGCGATCTTTTTCTCCATCGCCTTGGCCAGCCCCTTCACCCATCATCTGAGCGTAAAGTTCGGCGTAATCTTCCATCGACTCGCAGCCTTCACAGCGGCTGCCATCCAGTTGCTGCTTGTCGTTCAGTTGTTGAGCCTTGGTCAGAGTCTCCAAGGCGTCTTCTAGTTTCTTCATGTCTTTCGCGGCTTGAGCGACTTGCTCCATTTCCTGTTCAGACAGTTCCAGTGATTCTTTCAGTGCTTCCATGGCGTCTTTGGTGAGTTCCATTTTCTCACCATTCTCGTCACCTTCGTCGCCCGGCTTGGCGGCTTGCAACGCCTTCATGGCTTTGCTGAGTGCATTGGACAGTTCTTTGGAATTGGCTTTGTTTTTAGCGAAGCTGTTCAGATCCTGCAGTTCTTTCTGCAGCTTGCTGGCCAGCTTTTTGCGTTCTTCTGGGTCTTTGGCTTCTGCCATGGCCTGCATCGTTTTTCGAGCGTCGCTAAGAGCTTCTTTCAGTTGATCGGTTTTGCCCTGTTGCAAATCTTTCAGCCACTTGTTCATCTTTTCATTGCGCGTGCCGCCCAGTTGCTGGTTCGAAATCGGCTGATTCATCATTTTGTGCAGCTGATTATTGTCGCTGTTGGCCGCCTTCCATTTTTCGTTCACATCCATGCGGTGATCATCCAGCACCTTCGCGTTGGCTTCGGCCTTCTTCGGCTGCATCTTGCGAAAATCTTTCTTCAGACCACTCAGCAAGTCGTCGATTTCGTCCGACTCTTCCGCCGCGCGTTCCGTTTCTTTCTTCAAGCGATCTTTCCGAGCCATCGCTGCTTGGTGAATGGCTTCTACTTCCGTCTTCTGTCGTTCGACCTTCGTCGCGGCTTCGACCGCTCCGAAAGGATCCCATTGCGGCAACAACCATAGCTTCAGCCCGATCAACGCGATGACGGCCACCACATGGACCAGCTTCAGTGAAAACACGAACGGCACAACTTGCTTCGGAACAATTGTGTCCGCCCGTTGCTCGGCCGATGCCGTCACCAACGGTTGATATTCGCCCGCCGAATTCGAAATCGACGACAACGTCAGAAACAGGTCTTTCGTTTTGGCGTGTTCATCCACCTGCCGAGCCGCAGCCCGCTGATCGATCCGACGATGGCACAGCAGGGCGCTCAGGCCAGCCACGATTGGGATGGCCAGTAACCAGCGCGGTTCGCGGCCAATGTCCGGAAACAGGCCCAACAGACGGATCGCCAGAATCATCACGATGGCGATCGCCAGCACGATCAGACTGGAAACGTACATGGCTTTGGCCACGGACGTAATCTGCAGCCGCAACCGGACTCGATCCAGCAAGGACGAAGATTTTGGAGCATCAGGCATCAGAAAGAACTCCAGCAGTCGTTAGGGGCGAACAGTCTGTCAATACGTGGTCGCAGAAAGAATCGATGTTTTCGTGGACCGTGAGAATTGGGGTGCTGTTTTTGTAGCTCGGCGGTCTCCGCCGAGAAATCACGGTGGGGACCACCCCGCTACAGTCTACGATTGGTATCGGAACTGATCAATGAGATCTGAACGAACGCGGCGATTGTCTGAAAAATTCGGATAATAACCAGCCTTTTTGGCGCTAGCCACGGTTCTCAACAACCGTGGCTAGCGCCAAAACGGCTGGAAACACGAACCGTTTCAGACCGCTGAAGCGTTTTCTACCAACGACTGCTGCTGGTTCCTGATTCCCAAGAGCTGGAGGATGTTCCTGACGAAAGCGAACCAGAACTGCTGTCCGATCATCGTTGGCTTGAGCCGAAGGAATAAAGAAGGGCGTGACCAGTTGTGACTTGGCTGCGTCCATTCCCGAAACGCTGATTCACTGTCCGCCAAACGGCGGCATGCGGCTTTGGGCGATCGCGTGTGCGGAAATGTTGGCGAACAAACCGCAGCAGATCACAACGAGAAATGCACTTTGGGAAAAAACTGGCGACAATCGCGACATCACGGGGCTCCGAAAAATGATTTGCCCCCATACTACAACGAAGTTGACTGACTTCTGACTTCTGACTTCTGACTTCTGACTTCTGACTTGTGGCGCTGGGGGAGCCTGCTATCGTTTTGCCCGACGTGAGACAAGCGGGCCGCTCATGCATTTCGGTCTAATTTTGTTGGGTGGCCGTGGGCTGGACTGAGCTTGTGAAGGAAGCCCCGGGGTTTCACTCGTACCTCGCCCAACCCCGGCCACCCATCTCGGGTTTGGCAATCAATCTGTGAGCGCACTCAGACACGCCGCCGTACACTGCGTCCGCTGGCCGTTCCTGAAAACAACTTGGCTACTGATGGGGTTTTATGAACAACACGCATCCGTGTCGCCAGATCCAACAGCTATTCGTCGCGTCGATGATCGCCATCGCGTGGTCGGCGTGCAGTGCTGACGATCCATCGAGGATCGATAGCGAGGCGCTTACGGAATTCCTGAAGCGTTTTGACGTGCTCGAACGTCGCGGTTTCGTGAAGACGCAGCGCGCAGGCTCGACCGGAATCGGATACACCTTGGAAACGCTGCTGAAGATCGAAGAAAATAATTCGCCAAACGGCGATTTACTGGGCATGGAGATTAAGGCCTATCGCGACGACGAGCAGGAATTCAACGACCGCGAGAAGATGAATCTGTTCTTGAAAGAACCGACATGGGTCGATGGCAAAGCCTCCGCCGATCGTGTCCGCGACTACGGCTATGTTGACCCGAAGGGTCGACCGGCGTGGTATCAATCTGTGACCTGTAAAACCAACGATCGTGGTCTGCAACTGCAGGTCGACCGTGCTTCACGTCGATTGAACCTGCTGTGGAACAAAAGCGTTTTGGGTTACTGGCCGTTTGACGTGCTGCAACAGCGGCTGCAGGAAAAACACTCCGAAGCTGTCTTTGTGGCGGCGGAAACTCGCGGCACCGGCAAGGACGAAGAGTTTCACTTTCAAACGGTAACCTACTGTGCGAAGCCGGATGTCGAACGGCTGCTGCAGTTAGTCGACAGTGCAGACGTGATCTTGGAACTTCGCATGCACCTGAAGCCGACAGGCGGCGTCCGCAATCACGGCACAGCGTTTCGAGTTCGCAAACACAGACTGGTCGATCTGTACGAAGTCCACGTCACATGCCGACCGCTGCCGGAGAAACAGTAGGGCCCGTGTCCGTCCCCCTCCGATTTCATATCGGTGGAGACACGTTTCTGCACTACGCGAAAAACCATTCTGCTGGAAACGGGTAGTGCAAAGACTTTTTCCCACCGAAATAAATTCGGTGGAGAAGCAACATGCCCGCCGCTAGGCGATGCGACATCTAGAATTCCCAGTTCAGTCCGACGTTGAACTGGTTCTGCCAGTAGTCGCTGCGTTGAGTCCTCAGCTGCAGGAAACGACCGTCGATGGGATTCGATTCCCAGACGATTGATCCGTTTGGATCAGCCACTTCGCCGATCCAAGTGTAGGTCCAGCCGAGTCGTAGTCGAGCGTGTTCGAGTTGCCACATGTCTCGTAGCACAGGGATTCGTGAAAAGATTGGCAGTTCCGCAGACAGCGTCTGTTCAAACATCGGTGAGATGTGAGTCGACGTTGCGGTGTCTGAAAACGCATTCTGAGTTGGTTGGCCGGAGAGTGTCGTTGTATCGAACAGCTGATCCTTGATGGTTTCGCCGGCGGGGTCCGTCACATCAACTGCGACGCTTAGCATTACCGATGTTGTCTCCGGATAGGTCCATCTTTTCTGTGTTGACCAAGGCTCCGACTCGCGTGGAACCTGAGAAGGTCACGTTCTTCTTCTTCGCAATCTCGTACTCAATCCCTGCTTCTGGACCCGCCATGCTGCTGCGAACATTGCTGTTCACAAACGAACGCACCAGAATCTGTCGAGTCGTATCAGTCTCTAAGTTTTCGAAGTCCAGTGTTCCGTTTTCATCAACGTTGTCGATCAAGCCGTCGTTATCGTCATCAACACCGTTCGGAACATTGGCATCGTAGTCCAGTCCAGAATCCGCTCCGACAAATCCAATGCCTTCTTGCAGTCGAAAGAATCGACCACCAAAGATTGGCCGGACCTGCAGATCGCCTTTTTCGTACAACGGGGAGGCACTGAAGTGGAAGCCCGTTCCGTAGGATTGGATTTGATGGCTGAGAATAAATTCGAGGTCGAACAGCTGGTTCGTGCCGAAGGCGTCCAAGATGCCTGGAGCCACCGCTTCGCCCGTTTGGATTCCGATGCCGCCCAATGGGTACAGCTGTCGGTCCAGAATTTCAGAAGTCGGGCCCAAAATGGAATAGTCGTCCGCATCTGCATCGTCAAACAGTCGAGCTCCCAAGATCTGATTGAAGACAACTTGCCGTTCGTCGATGCCGAGCAAATTCGAAGGCAGTGGTCCGTTGCTGGAGAAGTTACCCGCCTGCAGCAACTGCAGGTTTTGAGAATTCGGACGCTTCAGATTACCGCGTGCATCAAAGGTGTTCGTCGAAGAACCGTTGTACGCCACATTCCACGCGAATCGCCATCCAGTCTGGTTCTTGAGTCCACCGCTCAGGCGAATCCCCTGATTTTCATTCGCCAGCAGCAAGCCAATGTCGTGACGGGCAAAGGTGGGCAGTGTCAGAGCATCAGGGAACGTGACGTTTGTGTTTCTGGTGGTAATGGTGTTTGCGAGGATGGCTTCCTGATCGAAAGTCGGAGCCGTGGTGTCACCAAAGATGCCCCGCAGAGTGCGCGATTTGGTCCGCGTGTAGTCGATGTTGAAGTAGAAGTCGTTGGGACTGGTCATGCCACCGATGACACGTTTGAACCACATGCCGTCAGAATTGACGTGTTGTTCGAACGTATTTTCATACGGCGAAATCATCGAGTGGGGATTGAACGATTGTGGCATTCCGGCACCCGGCGCATAGCCCGGTGGCGGACCGGCCATTCCTGCCGGCGCACCGTAAGTCGGATATCCTGGCATATTCTGCGCCACCGCTTCTGAGGCCACACAGGTGACCAGCAACAACAGTGTTAGGTTTTTGAGACGGTGCCAAATCCGCATTGATCTATCCTTCAGAAGCCACGGTTTTGTGTGGGCTCTTACGTCTCAAGCTGGAACAATCCGTTGATATGACGTATCAACAGACCTTGCGCGATGAGACAATTCTGTGGGTAGTATCGGTCAGGCAATTTGTGAAACTGGAGAGAATATTCGGGTAGTCCGGATTTTTCCGCGTGTAACGAATGTGCCAATTTTGCCGCTTCGCAAATCTTACCACCTGACGACAGCAGCAAAGGCGGCTTAGAAAATCGGACCGGGAAACCACGGGCAGAATTCTTCGTCGCCGATTCCCTGAGCTTCACTCAACGTGGGCTGGCCACTGGCCGTGGCGATAATGCATTCGAAAATCTGCTGCCCGACTTCTTCCACGCTGACGCCGTTCAGGATTTCGCCCGCGTTCAGGTCCATGTCCTCTCGCATGCGTTCGAACATCAACGTGTTGGTGGCGATTTTGATCGTGGGCGACGGCTTGCAGCCAAAACAGCTGCCTCGACCGGTGGTGAACACCACAATCTGCGCACCACTGGCGACTTTGCCGGTGATCGATGCCGGGTCAAAACCGGGGCTGTCCATAATCACGAACCCTTTTTCCGTGATCGGCTCAGCATATTGATACACGGCCATCAACGGCGAAGTGCCCGCTTTGGCGATGGCTCCCAGCGATTTTTCGTAGATGGTGGTTAAGCCGCCGTTCTTGTTGCCTACCGATGGGTTGTTGTCGATCGAAGCGTCATAGCGGCGAGCGTAATCTTCCCACCAGCGGATGCGTTCTAAGAGTTGTTCGCCGACTTCTGGCGTGATGGCTCGACGAGTCAGTAGATGTTCCGCGCCGTAGATTTCTGTGGTTTCGGACAGGATGGTCGTGGCCCCGTGAGCCACCAGCAGATCACTGGCCACGCCAACGGCAGGATTGGCCGTAATCCCGCTGTTGCCATCGCTGCCCCCACATTCCATGGCGACTTTCAGTTCGCTGATCGGAATCGGGACGCGCTGCACAGCGTTGGCGCGCGGCAATAATTCACGCAGCACTTCCACCGCTTTGGCGACAGTCTTTCGCACACCGCCGACTTCCTGAATGTTCAGCACCATCGGCAGTGCGTCGTCTGGTTCTTCGATTCCGCCCAGCTGCACCAGCGCATGTTCGCGTTCTAAGTGAGTCGCCTGCGCGGTTTCGCAGCCCAGTCCCAGCACAATGCGGGCCACAATATTTGGGTGATTGGCGAAGCCCGCCATGGTGCGGTTTAGCTGTCGGTGATCGTCACTGTTGAACGCCAGCGCACAACCTTGTTTGTGGACGAAGGCGACGATGCCGTCGATGTTGGGGTAATTCGACAGGTCTGTGGCTGTGAGTTCTTGGGCCACGTATTTGGCGGTGGTTGCAGAACAATTCACCGTGCTGATGACGGCGACATAGTTGCGGGTGCCGACCGTGCCATTGGGGCGGCGAAAGCCCATAAACGTGCGTTCAGTGGCGGGTTTGGGCGGAATATGAATTTCTGTAGAAAATGCGTAGTCCTGACCGGGTTTTGTGGCCACGACGTTGTGGACATGGACATGATCCCCTGGTTCAATGTGTCCAGCGGCGTAACCAATGGCTTGGCCGAATTTGATAATGGCGTCGCCGTCTGCGATCCGACTGACAGCGACCTTGTGGCCCGCCGGGATCGTTGAAGTGGTGGCGATGGTGATGTTGTCCACGGTCACCGCGGACTGTTCCGGCAGAATTGTGGTGGCAACGGCGACATTGTCCATCTGATGCAAGCGGAGCAGTCGGGTGGTGTTTTGTGGGTACACGAGATCTCTTGTCCAGTTGCAGGGAATTTGCAGTCACGTCATCATCGACAGCCATGATTTGCTTTCGAACATCCATATTCGCGAAGTTGAGTTTCGAAAAAAAGCCCACACACCTGATTCCTTGCCTGATTCCTTGCCTGATTCCGTAAGTTGATACGAATGTCTGCTGAGACGCCAATTCAGAAACGTCTGGTCACCAGCCAGCTTTGGCTAGCGCTGCTGTTTCTGATTCATTTGCCCCATGTTGCGATGTACTGCCAGCGGCTATGGAATCTGGATCACTATCAGTTTTTCCCGTTTGCCTTTGTCGCTTTCGGTGCGCTGTTTTATCAACGCTGTTTGGCAACATCGTTTCGCTGGACGCCATTTTGCATGGTGCTGGTTGGCGCAGATCTGGCTTTGCTGGCGGGTGGGTTTTATCTGCATTCGCCGTGGATGATTTATCTGGGAGCCGTCTTGCTGATCTGGGCCGTGTGTCGAGCGTACGCAGATGCGCAGTTCGACAGAAGCTTGGGATACCTCAGCCTGTTGTTGCTGATCACCGTTCGGTTGCCTCAGAATTTGGACTTGGACGCCATTCATTGGTTGCAGCGCACGACCACGGGTGTCGCCAGTCGTTTATTGAACTATTTCGGTTTTCTGCATCTTCGGATGGGCAATGTCCTGGAGTTTCCGGGCAAACGTTTTCTGGTCGAAGAAGCCTGCAGCGGTGTGCAGTCGCTATTTACAATGCTGTTTCTGGCGATCGTGATTACGGTGGGCTACCGTCGCAAGTTGTTCCACACGCTGTTAGTGCTGATCAGCGCCGCATTTTTTGCGGGCGTGATGAACGTGTTGCGAGTCGTCGCGATTTCCGTGGCGTGGTCCAGCGATCAATACGACCTGTCCGTCGGTTGGCAACACGAAGCCATCGGTATCGTGGCGCTGGTTTTTGCGGCTGGCTTGGTGTACAGCGCGGATGCCACGATCCAGTTTTTCTGTTCGCCGGTTCCTGATATTCCGGGGGCCGGGTTGAGTGCCGTGTACCGGAATCCTGTGACCTCGCTGTGGAACAAGTTGTTCCGCGTGCGAACTCGATCGGCAGCCCGCGACAAGACTTCTGCAACAGCAGGCTCTGAAGTCAGCACCCGAAAAGAGCAGGCTGGTTACGCTGAAACCTCCGAAGAACGCGATCGAGCCGGGCTCAGCGACTTGATCCGACCGCGCAACATCGTCCACTGGGCCTTCGGCTTCGTCGAAAGCTGGTTTCTGTCGCGGCAGTACAGTCGTCTAGCTGTTGCCGTACCGTTTCTGCTGGTCGGTGTCGGTGGCGTGTTGTTTGTTTCTTGGCTGCGGAACGCGCCGAGTGACATGTTGGTCAATCGTTATCAAACGGCCATCGAAGAAGCCCTAGAACAGGATGACACAGCTGCGGCCGGCTTCTACCTGCAGGGACTGGTCGAACTGCGACCGCTGAATCAACAGAACCGCTTTCGTCTGGCACTGCACCACGTACAGCACGAGCGGGTGGCTGCCGCCGTTCCGCACCTGACACAGCTCACAGGTACAGACGGCTACACCCCGGCGCGGATGTGGCTGGTGATTCAGGCTCAACAAGCCGATCCTGCGATCTCGTTAACCGGCAAACAAATCGAACAACAGTTGCGCGCGGTCATTGATCGAGAACCACACAACGGGCCGGCAAACCAGTTACTCGCAGAACTGTCGTTGCGCAAAGGGCAGATGAAACAAGCCGAAGATTATTTGCTGAAAGCCGTTGAACAAAACCCCAATCTGTCACTGCCGTTGGCTCAAGTTCAGCGGCAGCTAAAGCGTGGCGACGATCAGATTTCGGCAAGGCTGGAGACAGCAGAAGCCTTGGTGGCAGCGAAGCTGTTGCAAGATCCGGGCGATGTTCAGGCGCGAGTCACGCGTGCAGAAATTCTGATCATGCAGGAGCAGTTCGTCGAAGCGGAACGCTTATTGAAAGAAGGGCTGACCGCTGGTGATCAACAGCCGATTCGTCAAGCTTTAGCCGCGCTGTATTCTCGACTGGCGTCGGATCGCATTCGCACGTCGTTGCTGAATCGAGAACTCGCACAGAAGTTACTGGTGCAGGCGATTGAACTGGATTCACAGAACGAAAACTATACACGCGAGGCGCTCGCGCTGACCGCGCTGGGTGCTGAATATTCGCAGGCAGAATTGCAGCCAGCGATTGATGGACTCTCGGCGGTCGAAATCCCCTCCGTCGAACAGCGAGTGCTGTTGGCGCAAGTGCTGGCCGCGGTCGGTGATTCGCAAGCGGCCGTCGATCAGATCGCTCCGTTGCTGGCCGAACACCCGCGTCTGCGGCCACTGCAGGTGCAATGTTTGAGGGCGGTCGGGCATACAGCAGAAGCGGACACGATGATTCAACAGTTGCTGTCGGAATTTGAAAATCGTGAGCAATCGTCAACGCCGAACAACGTTGCGGAACATGCGGAATTGTTATTGGCCGCCTCGCAACCGCAAGCGGCACTCAAGCTGTTACAGTCCACACCACCGCCGGAAACAGACGCCGCCGACCAGATCAATCGTCGGCAAATGTTGCTAAATCGAGCACTCTTGGGCGTGTATGATCAGAATCAGCAGGCAGGGCAGTTGAATGAAGATTCGTTGTTGTTATTGGATCAGGCGGTTTCCGAAAACGGCGTTTCCATCGGCCTCATCGAACGACTGGTTCGGTTAAGTTGTTCCGACAGCGAATTGGCGCAGGCCGCCGATGAACGACTGACGCGAATTCTGGCGACCGGAAACGCCAGCGCGAGTGTCTACAATTTGGTGGGCCCCAGCGCGCTGAGCAGCGATCAACTGGTGCCAGCGAAACGCTATCTGGAACGCGCCTATTCGCTGACTCCCGCCGATCCGATGGTGTTGAACAACCTAGCGATCGCCTTGGTGCGTGGTGCCGATGACTCCACCACGACGGTCGACAGTCAACGCGCGATGCAGTTGGTCGATCGTGCTTTGGCTATCGTGCCTGGGCAGCCAGACGTGCTGTCGACTCGCGGGGAAGTCCTGATTACTCAGGAACGCTGGGAAGAGGCTCGTCGAGATTTGGAGACGGCTTTGTCAACACGCCAAAAAAGTGCGAACATTCGGCGATTACTGGTGCAGGTCTTTGAAGCACTGGACGAACCGGCTCTGGCTGCCGAACATGGACGTTTACTGCAGCAGTTAACGGACGAGGAAAGCTGATTTTGAAAAGGCCTTCGCATGCGATCACTTTCGACAGCGACTTCATTGCTAAGGAATCGTCCCGAAACAACTTCCCGGTTAAACAGGGAAACAAATTCGGGACCGTTCCTAAGAATCGCGGCGATTTGCCTCGTGTTGTTGCCGCTGCCCTCCGTATCTGGCCAACCGCAGACCGCAACCGTCGATGGTTATATTCGTCAGTTGAGCTTAAATTCGGCGAATGCGCGGTGCGTCGCAATTGTTGCTCTGGAAAAACTGGGCGTTGATGCTGCGCCGGCCTCAGAGTGGCTGGTGCCGCTGTTGGCAAACAATCGTTTGGCCACTGCCGACGATCGAGTCACCCGCGAATCGGATTTCGCGGAATCTGCGCTGCGGGCGATCGGTGACGCTGCTGTTCCGGCATTGATTGCAGGACTGCAGCACGATGATGGTGTGGTGCGGCGTCGTTGCGCGGATTTGCTGGGCGTCTTCAAAAGTGCAGCCGCCGTCGCGCCGCTGGTGGCTGCACTTAGCGATCAAGATCGCAACGTGGCCGCTGGTGCCGCCGTGGCACTCAGCCAGATCGGACGCCCCAGTGTTGCTGCGCTTGTGAAACTGGTTCAGGATTCTATACCGCAGCCTCCATCTGATCCCGATGTCTTGGCGGCCACTTTGATTCGAGACACTCGCGTGAAAGTGACGCCAGATGTGGATGCGTCGATTCTGCTACAGGCGTGCGGTCGTGCCATCGACGCGTTAGGTCAGATCGATGACGAGCGTACGATCGAACCCCTGCTGCAGGCGATTGGCTGTGGCGCATTGCCGTTGCAGCAAGCCGCCGTGCAGGCGCTGTATCATCGAAGTCTGATTCCGGGAGGCTCAACCGATTTTCTGTCGCGTGAAGACGTGGTGTCGGCATTGGTGGTGGTTCTGAGGATCGAAGATCGGGCCACGCGCGGCATGTTGTTGTCGCTGTTAAAGCGATGTCCACGCAGTGCGATGGAGCCTGTGTTGGCGGCGCTGCAGAGTTCCGACGCCGAGTTGCGGCAGGCGGCGTTTGATGCGTGCCGTTCGATTTTCGACGATGTACGCATAGCCGAGGCAGCTATGTCACGGTTGGGGTTTCAGGATGACCAGCTGATCAACAACAGAAATATCGAAGGCGTCTCCAATGCGATTCGGTATTTGGCGAATCAACATCAAGTCACCGGAAACTGGCACGACGGGGCCGTGGAGAAGTTGTTGGCGTTGACGCGTCACCCGAACTCCAGCGTGAAGTCGTCCGCCATTCTGGCGTTTGCTCGTTCACGGCCTGACTCCGTCCAAAGAGATCCACGAGTGGTTCCCGCGTTGTTAGAACTGTTGCAGGATGATTCGCAGCAATGGGTCACCGGCATGGTGCTGCAAGTGCTGGCTTCGCTTCAAGATCGTCGCGCGGTTCCGTTGTTGTTGGAGATGCTGGCTGAGCGACACCCAGAGTTGGCCGCTGACGAGAAACAGCTCGAATTGAGGAGACTGGCCGTTGGAAAAAACTCGGATCGCATGGCTCAACAACTCTGTATGACATTGGTTGCCATTGGAGACAAATCTGCGATCCCTGAACTGCGGAAACGAATTCCACTGAACGAACCGTTCGTGTTTCAAGCACTCGGAAGCCTGGGCGATCGAGGCAGTGTGCCAGATTTTGTGAAGCAGTTGTTGGTGAAGTCATCGTCGCAGGAGCTGAAAGCCGCCGCCGTGCAGGCGCTAACGGCTTGTCCGGATTCCCGAGCGATCGGACCTTTGTCGCGCGAATTGAATCGCCAGCTGCAGCTGATTATCACGCAGCAGGCTCAGACAGAACTACGCCGGAATGACCCTCGCGTGGTCGCCGTGCGGCCTCTGACAGCCGCATTGGCGGGCACCATGGATTCACGGGCGGCTGAATCGCTTGTTCACAGTTTGCAGGTTGGAGCGTTACAACAGATGTTCGGGGATGCTGATCCGCGACTTGAGTCTCTGAAACAGATGGGACCGACTGCGATTCCCGCCCTGATTGCCGCGCACGTCGATGCGCCGGAGGGTGATGCTGAGGACTCTGCGGATCGGGAATGGTTTCGCAGACAGAGTTTCCTGACGCTGTTCACCATCGTTCGCAAGTACGAATTGTCGATGGAACAACGCGGCAGCATCGAACAGCTTTCCTTGTCGTTGCTGAAGGCATCTGATGCACAGCTGCAGGAAGCCGCGATGGACATGTTGCTGGTCATTCGCGAACAGCCAGCGATCTCAGAACAGCCGAAGTGATTCGCCTAGTCTGTGTCATTGGTGATCTGGCTTGTCCACAGGATTTCATTCAGCCAGACCTCGGCCTGTTGCATGATTGTCTTTTGATACAACGCTGCGGTTTCCGAAGCTGCCGCCTCGGCTTGGATGCTCAGCTTGTCCTGAACAGACGGCTCACCATCAACGCCGCGATCGCAGATTGACCGGATGAATTGATTCACGTGGTTGGCGTCGATCGCACTCCAAGCGTAGAAACTCCAAAAGGGTTCGCGCCCGGACCACGACTGACGGCGACCGCGATCCGAAATGTGCTGCAACAATTCGACGGCTAGCGGATTATCAAGCGTGGCGATGAAGGCCGGCAGCATCGTCAGAGTGATGTCACGAGACTCCGTGTCGGCCGTATCCAAGCCGGAAATCGGCGCCCGGATCGCCAACATCCGCCAGCACAATTCGGCCGCGAGTCCCGGATCGAATTCTGCCGCCGCAGGAATCAGGGTGGCCATAAACAGCGATCGGGGATACAAGAATCCGCCGCGTAGATTTCGAACCCCGCCCGCGGCGGTTTCAATCTCGATCGCCGCATGTTCCAGAATCAATCGTGCTCGTTCCGGTTCACGTGCGGCGGCTGCCTGAGCGATCAGGGCATGAATGCGGGCGCGCATCAACACGACGACAGGGTCTGTTTTAGGGTCACCTTTGTTCAAGAAGATTCCGCCGGTGTTGTCACTGACGGTTTGCTGCAACGCTTCGAAGAGCGACTTCGAACGGTTGTCTGCTGGAGCGTCGCTCTTAAATCTCACCGTTTCTTCGACAATGCCTCGGATCAGTTCGGCGATTTCCAGAGCGGCATCCACGTCTGTTTGAGCCAGTCGGTAGCAGACTCGCGGCAAGTTGTACCACCGGCCCAGCCGCGAACCTCCTGTGCCGGAAAATTGGTAGTTGCGAATCAGTTCGACTGCTGCGCCCGGTCGATCCGTAGCGATGCCGTACGCGATCCATGCGCCGTAGTTGGGGGGCGACTTTTTCTGAAGTTCGAGGGCGCGATCGGGATCGTACTTCGCGATGGCTTCGGCGAGGGAACCGAATTGCTGCTGGACCGCTTCGCTTTCTCCGCCTTCCGCCAGAATTTGAATCGTGTCTTCGATCAACTGTTGAGCGGTCGCTTGTTGTCCGCTGCGATGCAATTTGGGCAGCAGAGCGGCCAGAAATTGAGTTCGCTGCACGGGGTTATTTAGGGACCGCAGTTCCAGCACGGCATCGGACAAAAGGACGGCCCGTTGATCGTCGGCTAGTTCTGTGTTTTGAAGGAGATAATAGGTCAGCGTTGTCAACCGGTCTGCACCTGAGTTGAGACCGTGCAGTCGAGCGACCGCGTTTTCGAAGTCTCGCGAGACTTCGAGGTTGATCAGAGACTGGAGATACTGCGTTTTCTGGGTCTCAGGAACCGTGAGTGACTCCAGAAGTTCCATCGCCTTGGGTTCGTCCAGTGTTGCCAGTTGGGCCCATTGCCAGACAGGGCGTCGCCCCGCTGTGACCTGCGACCGAATTTCCCGTTCCAAAACGGCAACCGACGCAGCGGTTGGTTGTGGGGGACTGTCGATCGTTGGTCGCAGTTTGGTCAGATCGCAGCGTTCCGGATTCGGTTGGTCTCGAGGTGACAGCTGAATGTGCAGCGTCTGATCCGCAGCGGGGCGCGGATTCCGCGAAACCAGAAGCCCGGTTTCTCCGCGAAGACCACGGCGAGTCCTTCTGGGACATCGGGCAGTGCGAACCTTCCATTCTTGTCCGACGTCGTTTCTGTACGTAG